>Ga0157364_1001885_pt1 | contig 18678 bp, 6 predicted proteins | sample AttsexASBM2_FD_111476 | JGI IMG/M metagenome (GOLD analysis project Ga0157364, IMG submission 111476) | Fungus gardens microbial communities from leaf cutter ant in Ribeirão Preto, State of São Paulo, Brazil - Atta sexdens ASBM2 | ecosystem: Host-associated > Fungi > Mycelium > Unclassified ...
AATCTTATATCTTAATTTCAATTACAGAATATATAAATTTAGAAATTAAATATCATTTTTCAGATAAAAATTTTCTTAAGTGAAGTTAAGATTATTTTTTTTTATTATGTTATATTTCGATTTTTTATTCTATTTTCCTCATTTCGACACGTTTTAATAATTACGTAAATATTCTATATCATTTTTGTTTTTTTAAATTACGATGTTTTATCGACTTAAATTTCCTTTTTATTGCAACTCGATATTATGATGTATGGTTTTCTATGGTTTTCTATTCTACAATTAGCGAACGCGAACTCTCTCTCTCTCTCTCTCTCTCTCTCTCTCTCTCTGTATCCGCATCTGGTTTATTCGTAATAACTAGAACGCACATGATCGCCTTGGGTGGTTTTCGTATCATTTCTCTAACGTTCATTCACAGGCAGCGGATCGTTTATCAGCTGGCTAATTAATCGATACGACAGTGAAAAATTTATCCGCGTGTTACATTCGCTTTATCGTGTATATAAATTATATTTGCAGTGACAGGGACGACCGTTATATCTCGATTCTTTATTGGTTATTTTATTCTTTTATTCTTTCTATCAGTATTTTATTTGTAATTTGCAAGCTACATCGCACATAGTATGCGACACATGATATCTACTCATTTCATTCGTAATAGCATAATCCATCTAGAAATATCTTGTTAAAATATTTGTACGATCTATGTTAAAATCGCGCAGAAATTTTTGTAATATCTACAAGAGTCAAAAAATTTATAAAACATCTATGTTGTGACATATAATATGGAACATATGATATTTACTCATTTCGTTTGTAACAGCACATGTCAACTTAATCCATCTAAAAATCTCTCGTTAAAAAAATTTTTTGCGAGATATTAACGAAACGTTAATATCTCGCAAAAAATTTTGTAATATCTACAAGGATCAAAAAATTCATAAAAGGTTTATATTATCATACATAATATGCGACATAATAATTACTCATTTTGTTTGGAGATATGATAGCAGATATCATTTAAGCCATTTAAAAATCTCCCGTTAAAAATATTTGTACGATCTACATTAAAAATCTTATAAAAAGTGTAATAATATTTAAAAATGAGTCAAAAAGTTAAAATAAAAGTTAATGTCTCTTTTTCTTAATAAATGATGAAAGGAGTTTACGATACTGAAAGATCATAATCGGTTGGCAAAACAATACTCATATGCGATTGTATCTGCGATTATATAGCTGTTAAAACGTCACGGTTGACGTTGACATTTTCAGAACGGTTATATATTGCCGATACGCACCGCACTTTATGATACGCGCGCGTAGAACTCGCGACAGCCTCGGCACTCCTTTTATCGCGTTTATTGTTTAGTTTCATTATCGGTCAACTCACTCGCTTAATTGCGGAAAAATTGCTACTGCATATCGCGCTTTACGAGCCCCTGCCACCGAGTTCCCGCCGCCTGATCGTTGTTATAAAGTCGCCCTGGCGTTAACGATCGCGGCAATTTATTGCTTAACGCCGGCGAGATAACGCAAATAGAGACACGCTCGAGCGTGACGAGTGAGCTAACCGGATAATTAGAGTATCGATACTTAGAAATTCAGGCTGCGAGTTGGACGAGTCGTTGGCCGACTTTTACAATCGTTTGCCTTGGCTTTTCTAGACGAACGGCGATGTTAAACGTCGACTAATGATATGGCTACTTCAATTTATAGTTGCTTATAATAAATTCTAATAATTTAATTTATTCCTCGCAAAACAGTATGCAATTTCGATATTACAAATTAGAACGTTTAAAAACGAGTTAGATTTAAATATGATTAAGAACATTTTCTTGTAGTTTCTAATAGTTACAAATATAATTTATCTTTACTTGGTTTCCACATAAAATTGACTGAGTCTTTTATTATTACATGATCGCGTTATTAACTTTAACTTAAACAAAGCATTTTTATTCTTAGTACATATATTTATATCGAATACTTTATTGCGAATATTTGAATTAACACAATAACTTTTCGGTAAAAATTGCGCACTGCAATGTATCGAGAATTTTTTTAGCGTTATCATATGCGTCTGAGACAGACTAATTAGTTCAACTTTTTCCAATGGCAAAAGAGAGTTACATCGCACACCTGCAGTGATTTAATGAGTTTGGACATTCGCTCGAGGACTTGCGAAATTCATTTTACGAATGCTGTATTGTTGCGATTGAAGTTTTTTTTATTAATCTTCTACTTTTCTTAGTTATATATTTTACATCTTAGCAATTGCATACTTTATAATCTTATTAATACAAAATTCAGTCCATCCATATCTTCGTTTATGCAGTTTATTGTTGTAAGGATAGAGAATCGTAGAAGAAAAATATAAGATCGTTAAAAGAAAAATATAAAATCTTTTATAACGGAAGAGAGACAAAAGAATTTTCTTTATATATTCTTTATATATATTTCTTTATACATTGGAAAACTTGAAAAAAAAAAAATAAAAGTTTGGATTGTATATATTTCACGTAACATAAAATGAGAAAAGTTTAAAGTTTAATAAATATCGGAATTTCTTTTATAAATGAGATCTCTCTCTCTCTCTCTCTTTCTCTAATTAAAAATATTATTCTTTATTATTAAAAATTCTTTTACTATTTCATTTCCTTGCAATAGAATTTTTCTCAATATCTCATTTTTCTCCGCTACGAAAATTTTTCTTAATTTCTAAGTTTTTTTTGTGAAATATTTTTATAAGGATATGAATATATTCCACATTCTCAGATACTTTAAGACAAACTATGATGGACGAGAGTAAAAGCAACTGAAAGAGTCACGAAATCCACTAAACTCTGATATGCACTTAATGATTTTACGAGGAAGAACGTAGGAGTTAGCGTAATTTAAAACGGAAGTTGAGTAACTTTATGAGAAGGATATATAACTAAGATTTGAGTTTCGGGTTACTGATAGTGTTATTGAGAAAAGTTCGATAATTTTCTTTCCAAACAAAGTCTATCCATTCCGGTAATATTTTAGGCAACTTCCGCGATTCTATCTCTTCATCGTGTAACTTTCACACGAGTGCTGTTAAATCACTTCGATACTGCAGACATTATTTATCGCGAAAATATATCAATAAAATTATTAGACTTTTCTTCGTCAAAAATATGATTTTTCCGAAAAATATTTTCTCGTCGATTCCCACAAATTATGTCTAATAGGAATGTCCAATCCCCCCCCCCCCAAGTTCGACTGAATTAAAATAAATCTGTATTTAATTTAGGTCTTTTTTATCTCCATTGTTCGCTGCTCTTTATGTCCTTTATATTTTATACCGAAAAATGACCAACTTTGCAGATATCCCAACATTTTTATGGATTTTACGTTACTTTTTCAAGATTATTCTTGAAAAACTCTTTTAAGTCATCAAATGTATGGCATAAGAAAAATGAGATATACCTTCTAAAAGCGAATTGCAGTACGTAATCTCATCTTTGGACAGAAAATCCCCCCGGGTGGCGTATATAAAGGGCCATAACCACACAGCCTGCTTACCGAACGAGAGCAACACAACTTGGCTCCGTTTCCAGAATACCTCATGGATAGACAGGTACGCGTGTAGAATCGTGTGTCAGACGGTGTTGTAATTGGCTTAATATCTTATCGGATAACAAGCATGCGCGCACGCTCTCATTCAGTCCAGTAAACCGGACGTGTGGTGTGGGGCGAAACTCGTCGATCGGCGTTTAATCTTTGCCTTCATGCCGCCGATAGAAAGTGATATTGCGCAGCGATAAAAGGAGACACGACGTGAGAATGCCTTTTGGGAGTAATTAGGGATAGCCACGGCACTTTGATAACATCCTTCTTTTAATCTCAATTACTAGCATATTTTGCTGTTTGACTTATCGAATTCGATATCAAATAATAATATCGTAATCTTTTGTAAATTTAAAAAATTTTTCAAAATTTAATTTTTGAATCTTGGTTATAATTTTAAGATTCAATCAAGATTTATTTAAAATCAGTTAAATAAGAATCTGTTTGTTTTTTCTCTTTATGTACTGAGAGAAAAGTGTTTTTAATAATTTTGATTATAATTACATGTCGACTACTAATTACATATCATGGTTATTATCGCTACAATGTTAGTGATAATAACTGAACAGCCTTAGCTAAAAATATTAGGCACTTATTAATCATTGTTTAAAGTTTTAGCTTAAAAATATTTATGATGATATAATGACTGTAAATTATTTTTTCAAGTTTATTTACTCTTCAAATTTATGTATAATGCCGATAGCCAACAGATGACAATGCATATGTATATAAAAAGAATTTCAGATAAATAAAAAAATACAGATGCATAATATTTTTTATCAAAACAATTATAGTAAAGAAAAAAATATCAAAAACTTTTCTGATTTAGCAAACTTCGTTTTTGAGAAAATAATTCTATCTTGAATACGTCCGTTATCGATAGAAATCGATTGTGAGACATTGGGAGATGAATCTTATACAACGGACTTTCGGCGCGATTTCTCGTGAGACCTTGGAGCCTGATCAAGTAAAAAGTCGACATGCACGTCTCTCACCTTGTCTTCTTTGAAAAAGAAGACGCGGATATCAAGGAGGAGTCTCAATTACCTCGCGTACCGTAACATGCTTGAGCAAAGGCACGCAGCCTTGAGACGGTAACTTTCCTCATTCGTCGAACCTTTATACCCAACTAATAATGCATGCCTCTTTATCACCGTCCGAATCTTGGCGTAATTACGATCGTTAATGTCGCGTCTCGTTAGAGACGCCGTTCTCGCCGCGGCATCACGGAATTTCACGATAATTTCTCGCATCCGACGTGGTCTCGTGAAAGATAAGGAGATGCATCTTCCTCTTGCATGATATTTTTTATTAATCCTCCACCGACAATGTTAGATTTTAAAGGTACAGTCGAGTTGATTGTGAATTCTGGTGGATGAATTTAAATTTGTAAAAAATAAGTAGAATACAATTCAATTCTTTTGTGATAGTAAAAATTTGTTGTTAAAGCACAAGTATATAAGAATTTTTTTAGATTTTTATATAATCCGGTGAGAAAGAGAGAGAGAGAGAGAGAACACAATATAAAAATTTACACTGAAGTTAGACTGTGGATGAAAATTTTATACAGTCGATGGAGAATTAAGAAAGATGGAAGTTATACGGCGCAAATTTATTTTATCTTAAAATGACAACACTGTCATAAAATGGTTTAATTTGTTAAAAATAAATTTAAATTTTCTTCTTATATGGCAGAAATATTATTGGATGATAATATTTTGACAGTTCTGTTCCAGTTATCTCACACGAAGTAATAACAGGCTGCCCTTCTGTAATTCAGTAATAATATTATTAAAATATTATTTTCTGAAACATCTGAATTTGTAAGAGTTATATAGTGGAATCTCTCTCTACTACATATATAATTATTTATTATTCAATTAGTGTAACAAGCTTTTGCAGATCACTCGCGGAGATTATCTCGTATAAAAAGGTTTATGCAAACGCGACTTTTCTTTGGCTTCGTTATGTATCACTTAATACAAACAGGTTTCGCGTTTGCGACACGGGAAGCCTCAGATATGTAATAAGTAAATGGCTCCGATTGAACTTCCTCGTTATCTTAATTCATATCCTATGATTTATGGATCTCTTATCTTCGCATCACCAATCTTTGATTTATACGGATGTACTATAAAATTTCGCAAAGGATCGTTCGCGATCGTTGGATTTCGCGATATGCGTGTGTTATAATCAGGGAAAGAAACAACATGAGAACGCGTGGCGATTCGCGATGTTTAACATGCACGAGACATAATTTCCGAGCTCTGGAACACGTGAGTGTGCTTCACTCTGGGTCGCCGGTAAGGGAGCGAGTCGGTCAGACTCGGAAAACGTGTTATTCAAATGAGGGACTCGCAATAAAAACGGCAGGTCGTAATGAAATGACACATTGAATGAATAAACTGAGTTTAAAGCTTGTCCTCTTTTCCCTTGTGTTATTGCTAATATTTCCCTGCTTTGACATTACCGGACTGAATATTAAGTTCCCTCATTCTCTTTCCATTTATGAGTTTTTCTGTCAATCTAGAACGGTTTATTTTTTCGTTATTATATTCGATTGAAATCTATTTACGTTTGTCTTAAATTGTGCCAAATTTGTTTTAAAATGCAAATAAAAATGCTTTTTAAATAATACTCGTCGACAATGAGTTTGTCAAATGTTATTTTTGCTGATGTTTATGTATTTCTTTTTATTCTGAAAATTTATCTTTATGGATTCCATTTTTTTGTAACCGATATACAGAGAAAAAAATGGTTGCAATTTTAATTATAATTTATATAATTTAATATAAAAAAAATTTAATATAAGAAAAATAACAAAGTTTTGTCGACTAGTATCCAATGTTATTAATAAAGACGAAAAATAGAAAAACGTTTTTCACTATTGTATTACCGAGCTCTATGCGATACGAATATGTCTCTTTTGTCAGGATTGAAATGGGACGATAATAAATCCCATGCGTGGCGAGATGGCTTATCTTGTCAGGCGAGTCGACGATACGTGCCTTCCTTCGCAGAGCGCGTGTTCTCGTAGGACAAATGCGATCATTGTCGCGCTGCGCGGAATCGCACGAGGCCGCGTGGCGTCAAATTAGTTTCGCCGCACAACGGAGTTAATATCGATCCGTCGTAAGTCGTTCATATTGTCGGAGCTTTCGCTCCGCTTCGTAGTGCAGGAGTTATCACGACTTAGCGGAAGTGTGGAGTTATAATCCTGCGCCCTTCGCGCCCCAAGAAACCCCGGTAATCCTCCATCCGGGGATTACCGCCTCCAAGCACTTACGGCGATTAGTTACAGCGGAATGCGACGGTCCCTGCGGAAAGCGAGATCCGCATCCGGTGTGCATAACAAAGTGCAGTAATGGCGCCTAATAGAGTTCTTAACAAATGAGATAAAAAAGGCTTAAATATCTCAATACTTTTTGTAATTCTTCTTTTTTTCGCAGCATGAAATTCTTGCCTTTGAAACAAAATGTATAATTTTGGCCAAAAATTAGGCACCTTATTAATTATTTACAGTTAAAAACTTAAAAATTTATTCATGGCATTTGCTGTAAATTATTCGTTGTCTCAAGAGCCCTTTAAGCTCATATAAATATATAATGTTGGTAACCATACTCTCTCTAAATTCTTTGGAGTGAAATCTCATTCTAAAGAATGGAAATTGGACCAATTTTGAAAAAGAGGCTCAATTTTTAATCTTTAAAAGTGAGATTTACTAAAAAAATTTTCGAGAGTCGGTAAAGCGGTCGAGTAGATAAAGCTAGTCTACAATGAGATTTTGAGTCTTAAGTCATAAGAAATTGATCAACTACAATCGAATGCGAGGAAAATAATTGATTGTGATTGGTCAATTTCTTAAGGCTTAAAGCTTAAGTTTCATGCTTTAAAATCCCATTATAGACACCGCTTAACAGTTGTAGGTTTAAGATTTCAAATAAATGAAAGAAAGAATAATGTACCTAATATTTTTTTACCAAAGTATATTTTTTATCGATTAGCTATACGGAAAGATTGAGTCATTTTCTCAAGTTATTCTGATGATATAATTTCACGAATTATCTTGAGGATCAGAGCAAATAAGAACAACGTGTCTTTTATTAACTTTCTCTTTTCCTCATTTCCTTTCCTCGGCACTCTCTTTACTCAATTAGTCCACTTGACGATGTTTTTTAATATTCTTTTAAGCAATTATATTTTATCCTATATTTTATTCTTTTTTACTTCGCCGGAGGTTCTTGACTTTCGATTCTCGCGATTGTAGCATTAGTCGGAAAGATAGTAACAAGTAAAGTCGGGAAGAACTTAGATTGCGCTTCGAAGCTGTCCCTACCATGCATTTATCATTACAGCTATTTTGCACAATCCACAGTGAAACTACTGAGACCGTGAGAAGCATTGTTATCGTAAATTAACCCCTGAACTGAAAACATATTTCTTAGAAAAGAAACACGGAACTTAATTATCATTCATTACATCTTATTGTGCAAAGAGACCACATAAAAGACAGAGGAAAGGAAATGTCATGAATATATATGTAGATGACGGAACTCAATAGAGAAATAGTTATTTTAACACTCAGCATTTTTTTTCCACAAGCCACGGGCGCTTACAAGCTACTTATAATTCACAGCATTTCTCGCGGAAATGGCGTCCATTTTTTTTTATCTTTGTTTGAATAGTCTATGCTAATTCGTACAAAGGAGAGAATTGTCGCCGGAAAATGATGCCGGTAAAGGACGAATGTTACGAGTGGCATTTTGTCGAGAAACACTCGTGCCCGGAAAGCATGAACGCGACCTCAAAGAAACTCGGCTTTGCACATAGAGTGGATTTAAAGAACGAATATAGTTTGTACGAGTGTTATATTCTCTCGACATAAGATAATGTCTCTACAAATCGACATATCAAGAACATGCGGCTTAGCTCGATAACATCTAAGAGCCGCATCGTTGATTGTTGAGTAGCCAGATAAAATATTAGCAATTGAACAGTTGTCAAAGTAAGTCTCGGAGCATTGCTCGCCTGTATTGATTTATGTGCTCTCTCTCTCTCTCTCTCTCTCTCTCTCTCTCTCTCTACTCTCTCACAAATACATTGAAAGGAAAGTTTTTGTTATTTGTCAACATGAGTGTATAATTAAATAATTGTAGATATTTTATTAATTATTACTGCTATGTTATTTATACTAATTACATTTATAATTATATTTATATATATTAAAAAGGGTATGGTTGTCTTGAAAATAATTATAAAACATATTCCTTTTAATATAGAACTATAATTATTATTATCTACTAACGTTATAACAGTAATTCTCGTAGCTATAATTATTGCACCATGCAATTATATAGTCACAAATATCACCTTTCTTTCTGTATATAATTTTTTTGCAAGATAATTACATGAAGAAATTAAATAGGAATTAATTTCGGCAATTTATTTAATTAAAATATAATATTTCTATATGTCAGTAAAGAGTTATTATCTTTTATCATAATCTTTAATTAAAAATGATGAACTTTAATATACATTATTTTTATCGTCGTAATAGAACTTTCATTATAATGCAACGTGTCCATAATATTATTTTGCCGCGTTGCTCGTTTAAACACTATAATTATATTAAACTTTCTAAAGATGAGTGTAATTGTGATTAGTTTAAGAGTAAATTTGATCAATTTATAAAATTAAATACGCATCATGTTCTGCTCGATTTGTATCAAGAAAAAATCGTTATGTCGTTGAGACAGGTCTTTGTGGTCGTTCAGCGTTGCAATATCGATGATTAAATATTAAGTGCCATCTTTCGATCACCTATGCGGAAACGAACGACACTCAAACGGCTCTTAGCTGCTCAAACAGCTGCAACGAACAGCACAATATGTGGGCTTAATCGCATGTCATTTTACATTGATCGGCGACGGATGGACTTATTATCGATGTAACCCGCTTTATATCAAGGCGATAGTGCGCCTCTATAATAATCTGTTCGTCGCTTAAAATATCCTGTCGAGGATATTTTATCCTGTCGATGCGAACTTAGCAATCTCGCGTGTCTCCATGCTATTCAATCGTATTTTCGGTGATCGATCGTACAATTACAAGGCGCATCGACATCGAAGATACGATTGTGATGATATTAAGAAATTGAAAATGATCACGCGTTCTTCCAAGCCAAGCTAGATTTTATTCCGATGGAAATTAGTTTACTCTTCTCTCTTTTCCTCTTCTCCGCATAATCTGCATAAGGACTATTGAGCTCCACATTCACTATAAATAGCCAAATGCAAGCCGAGTGTGGTCGAGTAACAATGTGTGTGCATCATAGTATATTGAGGATCATATCGCTGATCCACACTGGCCGTACTCAACGTGTTAATTACACGCCACGATTTCGCGCCAATTGCCCGAAGTCATGATCGCTTCACATCCCGTGTATCATGCAGCACGTTGACACGTTAGTTAGCTGTCTTGAACTCGCCACATATTACATACAGTTACTGCCGCGCGGCGATGCCAACTTGGCAATTACGAGCACGTAATCCCTGCGAGATCGGTTGTTCACGATCGACCTTAAAGTCAGTTCACACAATTGGATTTTAATGACTTTTAACGATGTTTGATAGACATCCAAGAATTGGATACTGTTTCTTATGTAGATTGACAAAATGTAACTGTAGAACGCGTAAAATTATTGATGCTAAATTCGACCTCGATGATCTGTAAAGATAATCTTACGTTTTATACTTAACAGATGAATTATCATTATTAACGAAATAAAAATTCTTACTAATTATGTGAAGGAATTAAATTGCAGAGATTAACTTCGATAATTTATTTAATTACAAGGTAATATTCGTATGTCGGTAGAAAGTTATTATCTACGTAGGGGATCTATTATAGAGAGTTCTGTCTTTAATTAAAAGTAATGAATCTTAATTCTCAATAGGATTTTATAATACTTGTTAATGAAATTATTTTATGTTGTGTTTACTCGAGTAATATCTATAGTCATATTTTCTAAAAATGAATGTACGATTTCGATTAATAAGATTGGATGTTTGTTACGCTTCAATCAATATTTACGTTAAACAAAAATTATATAAATACTTAAAAAATTCTTAAAAATTCTTTTGTACATATTTAAAATTATATTTACATCATGTAATATTAATATATATAAGCACACAAAAAAGTTTTGTACCTGTTTTAATCTAGCACTTGATAATTATTTACAATTCTTTTTAATTAATTCTTCACAATTACTGCACATATTATTATAATATAATTAAATAATATTGAAACCTAAGAATTTTTCAAAAAATCTTAAGCTACAAAAATTCTTTATATCGATTTTTATAGCAATTATATTGGCATTTTATAAGTAAGTCGATTTTAAGAGAATCGTTTTACTCCAAGCTTTTAATAGATTAGTATAGAATTAAGAGAGTGAGATCTTATAACGTAAAATACATCGGTGCGAACGAACTACATATCAGTTACGCCAATGGCAGTTCTCTCGGCTACGGAGAATGCGCGGCACTAGCCACCTGCATTTTATTGCTTCCATTAAAGTCGATCGCTGTAATACGCTCCCGGGTAACAAAGACGAGTTTTTCTCGTAATTGCCTGGCAGTTAACGAATCCCGCCGCGCCGTCTTACCGTTTCTATTCCACCGCGTAGCCCTTCCTCGAGAAAGATCACGATATACATGTTAGGTGTACGTTTACCATAATTATCCGACATTTTATCTATCGATTACCACGTACGTGGAAACAGGTGCCGACTTAATGTAATTAGCGAAGATTTCTGTCTCGCCATCTCTCGCACTTTATTGCTTCCTCCATGCGCCGCTCGTACATTTCCCTCTCTTCCTTCGGGCTTAACCTGTCGTGTTTTACACGTTACACGGGATCTCTGCGAATCATCGCTGTATCTTTCCTGTCGCGCAAACCAGAAACGAAAGCAAGAAAAGGAGCAACGACTTTGATGCTGAGAATCGCAGGAATCTTAATAAGTAAAAATGTAATGCAAACGTTCTAGGAGAGAATTTGCAAAGTCATTAAAAATGCGAAGCAATGCTGTTGGATATTCTTTTATTCTGTCCCGCGACAATACAGCGTAGTATCTCGATTACACGGTAACGGTCACGGTACATAGCAGCGTGCCGCCGGGAGGATCCGCAAGTTACACGCTTTACAGGACCGACGGTCGCCGTTACAAGGCGATTAGTCCGGGCAGCTCATTTTTCTTTCTCTCTCCACTCTCGCTACGTTCTGCTTTAACACGTCGACGAGTCACGATCGGATCGGCCTTTTCTTCTTTCCATTGGAACGAGCCAGCTGCCATTAGACGGCGACTCCTTGCAGCTGCCGGCGTCACTTGGTTATAAATTTTTCAGTCAACCATTTGGTTGATTGCGCCGATGGTTATTTCAGCTTTTTTTTGTAATATCTATTCTGCATGCCCTTCGAAATGGTAACGAGGAGAACATTTAACGACAAATCCGCATGTGATTCCAGTGAATAGTGATTTAAATTCCATTGACGAATCTAAAATCTATGTCATTGCGCGAGCGATCAGTGACAAATTTTCAGCTGCATTTCTGGAGGTCAAAATGAGCCCGCATACTGCATATAAATTTCTTATCATATCTGTAATTTCGTAGATGTTGACTTGTATATTTCCGTCGTATGTTTCAGGGTAAATGTGGTCGTATAAACTTCGAGTTTTGTTTGCTTAACGTGAAGCTCATGCTCAACAATAACAAGCAAGACGAGCGTGAACTGCGATAATACAGCAACATAATTTAATACGCTTTATTTTAGATAAAATTAAAATTTCTTCATTTTCTCTGAGAATTTTTTTTTTTAAATTATTAAGTTATTGAAGGATTAACGTTTGGAAGTTTTAATGCTAGTAATTTTAGCAGTCAAGACATTCTCATTTCTCGAAGGTATTTTATTTTATTCCTATCTCTCTTCGGATTTACGAGTCGACGTATAACAATTTAGTTGTCATTTTACGTTACGTGGTGCAGAATTTTTAGGTTGGCGGAAAAGTGGATGATGCGTTAGAAGGTTAAGACCTTCATCACCGCTGATAACCGGTTTCCGCGGAGAATTGCTTCTGTAACTTTAGTTTCCGACTGAGTCTCGTTGAGATCAAACATCTCGTATGCCCTAAGGGTCCTCGTCTTGCTCTGAGATTCCTGCACGCTATGTATGTGATTTAAAAGAAACCAAAGATAGATATTATGAAGTAATTTGTATTTTAGTTGTATACAATTTCTTATTAAGTGAGCTTTGACGTGCGTTCCTATATTACATGTTCCTTGCTTTTCAAGAACATTATTCGTAATACTTCTGTGTGGAACTTTTTCCTGGTTTTCTGAAGCCAGCTGTACAGGAATTTCTTTTTTTCTTAGTTTGTCTCTTCTTCCCTTCAAATACCGAAGGTATATTTGATACAAGTTTCTTTGAACTTTGAATACCTGTATTTTGGATCTTTGTATTATATTATTAGGATCCGAAATTTCTTCGTCTCAAAGTAAATTGTGGAATTAACGTGAAACATGATGGTCAAAATCTCTGAATTCTGTAATTTTAAATCTCTAAATCTCAAAGGACTTCGAATTTTGTCCTAAGATTTCTTGTTGTCTAGATTCTTGGTTCGAAGAACAATGGACGAGAAACGTTAAAGGAACGTTAATTTTCAAAAGTTCTTTAATTTATGAAATATTAAGTTCTCATAAAAAAGTTGGCAACGATAAAAATATATTTTATGATTTGTTATGAATATCATATTTTAAAATTATTTAACGCGAGAATAGTTAGCTGGAATATTTTTACATCCTAACGATGATAACATGTAAATTATTGATAAATATTATTTTGTATGGATATTCTTTAATGTATTTTTAAAAATATTCTTTAGATATTAAAGAAACTTTAAATATGTGCATGCAATTTCTGTTGAAAACCCAACAAAAAGCGTGTATTAATTAAAATATTTATTTTTTAGAAATATTTTATCATAATAAAGCTATTTAATTGAGGTTAATAAAAACATCATTTTAGATGATTGTTTAAAAAAAATCAGACTACTATTCCTTAATTAAACTTTTAATATAAATGTGAGATAATTATAACAGATGTTAATAACAAAAAAATTTAGACATTAGCATTTATATACCGCCAGCAATGTTTATACACTCAACGCTTTATTAGTGTGCAAGCGAGATCGAAAGAGGATGGTATGAAAAAAATTTGTATAAAATTCGAACCATGCGACGAGAGCGCATACACACACATCCACAAAGAGCATCCCTGAAATACAAGGCGCGTATCATATCCCCGCGAATTCGTCTCGATGCATGCTCGTTCGTCATGCGTGTGCATTCGTGCGCGTGCAACCTACGCAACATACGGATTATGCGTGCGTGTACGTAAATCGCGCGCGTAGATTAACACCGTGCACAGCGTTACTTGTTAACTTGTTACATGTTCGTTCGTCGTGCATTGCCGTGCATTGCCGTGCATTGCCGTGCATTGCCGTGTATCACCACGCTATAAACGGGTGAGTAGAAGTGCCGAGAGGAGGACGAAGTGGCAGCAGGGGGCCACTTCACTCGTGTTGGTTGCACACTCGTGCGACTCGCACCTATGAATATATTCATGAGCGGTGAACATGGCGCCCGGAGCTCCTACCTTCCACCCTGCCTCGCTCTCTCCCTTGTCAGTCTCCATCTGTTTCTTCCTCCTCCTCCTATTCCTCCTCCACGGTTCCTCTTGCTCGTCCTATACCGGCGGCCGTAATCGAATCGGCCCATCATTTGATCGGCAATTAAATTAATAACCGCATGGTCTCACGACAAATCAGAGCGCTTCTCCCTGCCGCCGATTTTCTCGCCGTTCATAGATCCGGGTCGACTCACCGGATATCCGAGCTCTTATCGCGCCGTTGCTCAACACTACCGTTGTCGTTTAAGGATCATTACTTCGCTCTTGTTGCCGGAGGAAGCCTGGGAGCCATATTGCAGTCGGAAACCCTCCTTAACTCTTTCTTCCTCTCTTTCTCTCTTTTGTTTTTCTTTATCCGACCTGGCTCGCTCTTGCTCTCTCCATCATGCTTTTATTCGCGTTCGGCTTCTTCCTCGATCTTCCCTTTTCTTTTGCCTTCCTTCTGCTCCCTTGCGGTTTTCTATCTACCGGGTGGCACACAACGTGTCGCGCACGTGCTACCGCGTTTTGTGCCAATTCGATGGAAATCGCTCGCGTGTCGGAAATCGTTTCTACGAGCGGATTTTACGACGTCGAACGTCGTGACAGACACCGACATGCTCGTCGTTACACGCTCGATATTCCTATAATTTTCTATATGTTACATTGAGCATATCTTTTCTCCATTTTTCTTTAGAACGATAAAACTGCTAGCACAAAATGTCCTCGGTGAATTTTATTCCATCTCATTATTGGAAAGCTCACATTAGATTATATTCCGCTAACGAAGTCTTAAAATCATTTGGGAATGAAAGAACTTTAATGTATAAAAAATATTCACAAAAATAAATGATCATCACACAAAATGTCCTTAGCGTGAATTCATTTTACCATTATCGAAAAACTCGCACATTAGATTATATTTTACTAATGAAGTCTTAAAATTAAATGTTCTGAAATAAAAGACTTACAAAATATAAAAAATTTGTGTTTTGTAATGCACTCTAAAAAAAGTACAGTAACGAAAAAAATCTACGTAAAAATCTACAGTAAAATGTGCGTTTGTGAAATATATATACTATTAAAGTCAGTAGGTAAATCAAGTTGATTAGTTAAGAATGACTACCTATATAAATGATTTAAAATAATTCACATTATATCCTATTTGAATTGTTTTTAATCATTTATATAGGTGGTCATTACTCTTATTCATTATGTTGTTAATCTAACTAAAACAATGGAGTTAAACAATTCAAGAAAATTTGTATTAAATTTGACTCATATTAATTTATTATTTACTAAGTGCATACATTAACATGAATGTTATTTACTTTGAAACTAACCATAGAAATGGATCGACTTACATTTGACATGAAAGTTGAAAATAACAGAATGTTATTAAACTCAAGGGATTGGATTACCATTGTTCTTTACGTGACAGTGTATATATGTAATCACGACCGATTGAATGATCTGAAACGTACGGAGCCATGCATGATACACGATATACAACTGTATATCGTGTACGTGTAAAAGTGTAGATGTATAAAATATTATAAAGTAGCGCGCCACAGTGTTCGTGAAAACCTCTGAAAGAAGTCGACTGCTCGTCATTCCCCAAGTGAACGATCCGGAATTTCTTTACACTCCGTATTTCCGTTTCCCGTTAACCCCACGTGTGACACTTCTTTTTGTGTAAATAAATTTACATGCTTCTTTTTTTATCCTTCCTTCTATTTTCGTGCTTGTCTTCTTTTCTGATTTCTTCCAGCCTACATTCCTTCTTGCTTTCAATGTACTTCACTCCTTTCCATCTTTTGTCCTTTTTTCACATGTTTTCTCTTTTTCTCTCAGAAACATGAGCATTTCCGTTTTCCTCATAGTTTTCCCTATTTCCTTTTTTTTCTCCACCCAGCACTCTCGTTACAAAATTTATCAGAAATCAATTCTTCGAGTGTATATGTGTTCTCATAAATGACATTCATCTCTTCAACTAAAGAAAACACGCACAAAGACTTCCACCGTTATTATAATTATATTATAATTATAATTATAATTATAATTCTCGTTATTATAATTTTTAGCAATTATAATTTTATATCGTTATTATAATTTTACAATTTCTTTGACATTTTTGATTCTATCTTTTCTGAATATCTCTTTAACCAATCATACTCTGTCATCGTATTGTTATATACTTATGTGCTCATCATATTGTCTCGATTTAATAGATCTCTTTGTATAATATATCTTCTTTCTTTTTCTTTGACAAATGTTTACATTTTTTTAACTATACGAGATTTATCTCCAACTGTGCACTACTTATTGTGTTCTGCTGCATTCACGTTTATTTCTTGATATAACATAATCATATCATGTGCCATTTCATCGTATGCCTAAAGAATACACCCTAGTCCCAAGGCGAAATAAAATTCCCTATCTTTTTCCCACCTCCTCATCGTAAGGGACAGAAGGTCTGGATTGACTCGTGTTTCCCCTTCACGTTCATCTCGGGACCCTCGTAAAGCTGTCTTTCTCGGGCTTGGGGAACAAGCAGAGCTCGCAATGGCGAGATTTCTCTTCGAAGCCCTTCTCTTCGAACTACCTATCGGAATGCTGCTGGCTGTTCCCGTGACACCATACTCGACTAGCTACAGGCGACACGTCCTCTACGCGGCTTGTTTTCGCCGACAATCTCGAGGATGAACGGGCCGATAACTCTATTATATTTCTCCGACGAAGGAATATCTCGTAAAATAGAAGAGAGTAAAACGATGCCAAATTGCGTGCGCTAAATCAAAAAACTTTTATATAGCCGAGCTCAATATGGAACGAGCCATTGAATATTTATTCAGGTGTCTTTAAAAGTGTTGGATATCTACAGTGTAGATGCTAATAAAAACGGTAAAAACTAATGGGTCATGTAAAGGAAGTAGTCTGGAAGATAAGGATGTATATACAGGGTGTTTCTTAAGTAATGTTCGACATTTTAGAAGTTGCTGTTAAAAGAGTTAAAAGAGTTAAAATTATTTTTTTGAAGAAAATAATATATTATGAAGAATTAAAAGAAAAGTTTAAAAATTAATATTTTATATCCAATTTGTTTTCGAAGTATTAACATGAAATTTGGTACTAGTCGATACATATCTTTAAATTAAATTAATCATGATTCGTTAGTTATATTAAGCTAAAATAGTTTCGTCGTTTTTCCACAACTATAAAATTTAATTTTATATGACGCGAATTACCTGACGGATTGCAATACTTACGAGATTGAAAACAAAAATGCACTATGGAGACTAATTATATATCGAAAATTGACAAGGAGATACAACATTGTGAAAATTGATTCGGAAATGAGTATTTATTTTTGTGTTTGTATGCTGTATAAATTATTTTAAACTTGAAGCAACCAAAAAATATGTCAGGCTTTCAGAAAAGGTATAGTCTTAAATTTATACAAAGAATATATATAGTCATGAATAACTAAGATTGGTGTTACTCATTTCCGTGGGGCAATTTACACAATGTCATTTCCTTTTCAATTTTATATGTATAAATAAACTATAATGTGTCTTATTTTCAATATTATTGACCCTTAACAATCTCATAACAATCTATCAAACCTTTTGCGTCACATAATATACATTAAACATAATTCTAGAAACGACAAAACTTTTTTGATTGTCTGATATATTTATCCATAATACTTATATCATTAATATTTTTTCTTTTTCTACTTAAAATGAAATGTATTTCATGGATAAAAATAGGGAATATACCTAAAATGTACGTATGTGTATGTGTGTGTACACACAAAATATTTATTTTATAAAAAATTATGAAATAATGCATATTAAGCTTATAAAATTATTTATATATAAAAAAATATATTTTTTTTATAAGCGCATATTTTATAAGTTTATAGGCGGATGAAAATGTGTGCTATATCATAAAACTGGAAAGCTCAGAGGATTATATAACATTGTCTCAAATCGTCACTATTATTTATTTATTAATGCTGAATCTCCGTGCTTATAACGATCATAAAAACATTAGAGATGGCAAGCTTTTACGTTGCGTAATACTATACTAAATGACCTATCCGCTTTGTCGATTATACGCACCGATTGATTAGTTATTTTTAAGAGACATAAAGTCGCTTTTAGAAAGATAGATATCGATATTTATATACATCAGACAGACGTCGCCGGATAGCAATTGCCATCACTATCGCTATCATCACCACCATCGCCACCACCATCACCATCACCACCACCATCACCGCCATCACCACCACCACCACCACCACCACCACCACCACCACCACCACCACCACCACCACCCCCACCCCCA
>Ga0157364_1001886_pt1 | contig 18677 bp, 20 predicted proteins | sample AttsexASBM2_FD_111476 | JGI IMG/M metagenome (GOLD analysis project Ga0157364, IMG submission 111476) | Fungus gardens microbial communities from leaf cutter ant in Ribeirão Preto, State of São Paulo, Brazil - Atta sexdens ASBM2 | ecosystem: Host-associated > Fungi > Mycelium > Unclassified ...
AAAGACTCGTGGAATCTGCTCTATTCTTGGCCTCCGCTTCCACTTTTTGCTTCCTATCGCATCACTTCCCATTAGTCAAGATATAAATCGCGCTTATCCCAGCGATTCGACCGCGAAATTCCTAGTAATGATAACTTCAAACGTTCGGCTTTCTCTGCATTCCTACCAAATTTATGCGTACCTAATGTCCGTTTCTTCCAACGGAGTTTAATTTTAATCTTGGTTAAACGAACTCATTTTTTTCTAGTTCTAAAAGTTGGAAAAAGAAAAATGAAGAACAAGTTGAATCGAGATTAAAGTTAATTTGTATTCATAGAAATGGACATAAGAGTTACCTTCCCGCGCAAGAAGAGGCAGACGTGGACTTTTAAATAAAAATCGTCGGCTTAGCAACGTCGACTGATCGTGAACGGTGCCGAGGCCTTTATTGTGAATGCAAACGTTTCTACACAATGTCGGTATGAGATAAACGACGAACTACATCGTCGTTTTTTCAATTTTTCATATAAGAAAACGGACGGTATTTAAAAAAGTAATGATATTCCGTATATTTTTCCGTATATTTTATAGTCATTCAAAATTTGATACGATTCTTCTCTCTATCCTAAGGAAACTTCTGCATCAATTTACATTTTACATAATTAATAACATTATCTATTAATCTATGTACGGTCTAAAATGAGATTCTTATTGATTATTAATCTATAAATTCTGAAGGAGTTTGTATAAATGCAAATCAAAATAATTTTTATCTATAAATATAACAAAGATATTTCTGTCAACAAAAAATAATTTCAGATAAACTATTTATTATAATAATCTATAATAATCAATATTACGCTGAGAGAAAAATGTTTGAATTGTATGACTAAATGGTAAAATAATTAATTTATGAATAACTAATTGTGAATAATTAGAAGTTTCATTTTTATAATTACTACTGCTCTAATAATAACAATAATTATTATATGTATTAGTATAATAATTTTTATCCACAATGACATAATGACTCCATCAATAAAGGTTTAATTTCGGGCAAACTGATTACTCAATAATCAATATTATTGAGAGAAAAATGGTACTTGTGACTATATAGGCTGGTCGTATCTTAAAAAATTTTAAGGCTTGTCAAAATTAGAAAGAATTGAAGGAAAACTTTTTGTTTTTTTTTTTTTTCAAAAGTGGAAAACAAGTAAACTGACCCTGTGCTTCCACGCGTTTGCTCTCTCACGCGATCGGCTCGTTTGGCACAGACAGCTTGTCCGCTCTGGCGAAATCGAGGGATCGCGTTTCTCGTCGCGGTTCTCGTCGCGCATTCAACACTAAACGCGACCGGTCCAAACTAGTCATCCATCTTCTCTTTTGTCCCTTCTGAACAAGATTTTTCACGTCGCACTGTAAAACTTATAAACAACAAAAAAAAACGTCCAAAAGGAAAGACATAAAGAAACTATAGCATATTTATAAGATAAAATTCGAAATTGCGGACGATACTTGGCGTTGAAAGCGCTACGGAAGAATCGCTCTTTAATCTATTTACCTTCTCGCTAAATTCCTGTAGACATAAGGGATCCTTTCAAACGTCAAATCTTCAGCTTCCCCATAACCTCGTATTCTGCTTTAGATTTATCTCGATTCTATTGGAAAGTATGTCCTTTCCACGCTCTATCCAGCCAGGCGGCTTCTCCGAAATCCGGTCATCGCGACGAAAACGACAGGACACTTGACAGCCTTTCACGGTGTCTCTCACTGTCCCTTTTCAATCAGACCGGCACCGCACCAATCGGCAGGGCGAGCAAGCCAGCAGGGTCGACACGTGTGCCTCGGTGCGCGTGTATCGACGTACGTTCGTGTGAATGAGATGGATGGGTGCGCGTGCACGCCGGACGTCGCGAGCACGTGTTACTCGTGTCACTCGCGAGCGAACAGAGGAGACTCCGACGTGTCCGAACCATACGAAATCCCGATTCTTACTGACAGACCGGAGTACCGGACCGTTGCAGAAATCCCCTTCACCTCGGGGCCACGCGTCGCTCGACTCGCTCCAATGCGTGACTTGTGAGCGAGAACCGGCGGACCGGCACACCATGAGCATACGCACCAACGCACTGTCGCCGGTATACAGTATTGTATCGCGCAACGCATTGTACCCTCTCTCGCAAATATAGCTCTCCTGAAATATATGAATTACGTGACTCATACTTTCTTACATGTCCAGATAACACAAAAAAAATTCAGTCGTGCGTCATCAATTTCCAGTTAATTTTCAGATGCAAAAAGAATCTCTTCTCAGAATTGTTCGGAAAATTTTTTTTGTATCTGAAAATAAATTTTAAATTGATGGCATAACTGAATTCTTTTTGAACTCTCTGCGCTATCTTTTGCGGTGAACGCTAAGGTTACGTTATCTTCTTCTTAATAACTAATTAAGAAAAAGATGATTTTAATGACTTTAACGTTCGTCGTATCTGGAGCTACGTTATTGCAAAAATTCTCTATTATCTGGATTCTGCTATCCGTATTCACATCAACTTCCTGAGTCAGCCATATATACATTTAACGCTTCCACAAATTTATCTTCGGATGCTTCACAAATTATTTTATTGACTGCAGAGTATCTAAAGATGAATTTAGAAAATTTTAAGATCATCTTTAGATGCTGTAAGGCCTGATTATGGACATAAGATGACCTGACTTCTTGGTTCAAAAAATAAAATAACTTTGCCATTGTTATAAAATTCTTTATTATTCTCTTAAAGAGTGAAATCTCATTCTTAAAGATTAAAAATTGAGCCACTCTTTTTTGAGACTCGCTCAATTTTTACTCTTTAGAGTAAGATTTCACTTCCAAAGAATTTAGAGAGTATGGTTGATCTTATCTTTAGTTCTTCACTGGATCTAAATATATAAGCCAATTATATTAAAAAAATTTAAACAGTTGCAAAACTGCTTTCTCTGCTGAATACAATAGCCATTGTACAATTTAGATGCTGTATATAAAATTAGGTAGGCGTTGCAAATATATACAGTTAAAACAAACTTGCGTAAACTAATCTCAATTCCCAAAAGATGTAATTGTTAATTATTTGAAAATCACACCACAAAATATTCTTTGTACAAATTATTTTTAAATAAATTCAAATAATTGTAGTGGTGAATTTTTTACTTGTATAGAATTCGCTTCCCAAGTGACAATAAATAAATATATTACATGTATATATTTGAATAAATGTACAACAAATATATATATATATCTCATCAATTTTTCATATAATCATTTTTTACATACATTCTGTAGAAATAAATAAAATTATTATTAATATTTTAGAAAACTATTATCGGTATCACAATTTAATATTAGAATTACATTCTCGAGATTTAATTGTTCTTAGATCTCATCTAACTAATCAGATTAATCTTAATTTGACGTCACGTATAACGTCACTTAAGATCCTAAAGATTCTCAAACGATGATTGGATACTTAAAGATGTGACACGCGTGATTGTATGTAAGTTTTTTCGTGACGCATTCGATTTCGCGTTAACCGTGCTACACACTGCCGACACGCATGTAATCTGAGCATTCGGTATTGATACATTTTAAAGCGTCATTCCATGTGGCTCGCATGTGCTGAAAAAACAAAAGTTTTTATCACAATTTTAAATCTTAAGTTGCAATTCTGTGAAGCGAAATTTTCTCATATATGTAATTTGCACATACATGTGCAAATACAGTTGTTTGACAAAAACTTTAATTGATCCAATGCTATAAAAAAGTGGTTACAACATTAATGTTATAGAAAAAGACAGAGAGAGAAAGAGAGAGAGAGAGAGAGAGAGAGAGAGGAAGAAAGAAAGAAATCTAATCAGTCATACATGTATATATGCATATATATTTGCATTGATTTTTAATGAAATATGTTAACTTTGATTGAACTCCCGAACTTCGTATAATTTATTATGCCATATAAAATCGATTATCTATATACAGGCGCGTGAAAAAGACGAGATAACAGTTCCATGTATCAGTAATTAAAAAGGTTAAAAAATTTATAGATAACTACAACATATGTGATATGTCCGAACGTTTTACTTCATTCATATTATAACGGCACAAGAACGTTACATAGATGAAATAAAAGTCATGTTTTTGTTTGAGCAATCATCATAAATGTAAAATTGTCAGAGATATAAAAATTCATACATTATATATATTTAGCAAGTGTAGCATTTCACTAAATACAGTTTTCTTAATATATACATAACGTCTATTTTCTTTATATATATATATATATATTTTTTTTTTTTGCATAGATGTTAATAACAAAGTACATTGTACTGCATTCTAATAAATTAGAATAATAGTCTTTATAACTCTTGAAACACGAAGTTTCGCAGATTTTGCTATTTTAATGTAAACAATGCACCTCAAAAATCATATAAAAAAAGTCCCCCTCAAACAGTAAATTTCACATCTTGAACACATTCTGTATGACTCAGTAATACTCAGCATCAACGTATGTTACAAATTGAGAACATGTGTCGTGGATATTCAGGCTGACTCATCTGGAAAACACTATTTTCTGAAACATTTGTACAAATACTGCAATCACTTATATTACCTCGTCTCATCGTTTCTAATCCATTAATTATCATAGAAACCACTAAACACAAGTTCGATGGCTGCTTGCACGTCACCATTGGTAAACTGCAATGCCTGAACATTTATCGTGTCGTCTTGAAGACCCATCTCATGCATCTGTGCCAACTGCCGCTGTAGATCATTAATCGGTGGTGAGAATAGCGGTAATACTGGCGACAAGGAGGTCGCCGGTGACGCGACTGGCTGCTGCGGATTTGAATTGGTCGCCAATGCGGCTTGTCTCATAGCTTCCATGAACATCTGTGGCGTGATCACGCCGGTGCTCTGATTGTCAGTTGCAGGTTGATTGACACCGTCGGATGTGGAGGATGGCAAATTATCCAATCGCTGCGATGCCTGCGAATTCGTAGCCGGCGACACGTTAGGAAAACGTAGATTACTGTCATTTATAGGCTGCGTGGCGAAAAAGTGGGCAATATCGCGCGCCATTTCCTCCTCAAGGCTCATGCTATCTACGCTATAGGAACGTGCAGTAGTAGGCTGTGAACTGGTCACTGAACTGCTGGAGGAGCCGCTGGAGGCCGCGTTGTGCGCTTCCTCGTGCACGGCTGCTGCGATGTTCTGTGCTGCCTCGATTAACACTGGATGCAACTGTGCTATTCTAAATGTGAGACAATAAAAAAAAAAATCTTTAAATCCATGTTCATATTAAAAACATATAAAGTAAAAATATATTGTTTTACAAAATATGCTATTTGCATAATATTTCTGAGATAATATACATTTAGGAGATCATACATCTAATCACCTTCTAACAGTATCAACATCTATGAAATGCGCCATTAATTCAGGATCCTGCAACATGGCAATGGCGACTGCATCTTCGTGCAATCCAGGAGAGGATGAAATAATATTATCTATCACCTCTGGTCTTTTGCTTAAACGCTGAAACATATCACAATGTTTATATAGATTTTCTATAATAATACTTGACAATTATAATTAAAATTATATCATGTGTTGTACAAGATATGAAAGTATATAACACAGCATAAACATTATTTAAAGAATATTTACATGCAAAGCATTTCTAAATGCAGGGGTCTCATTGAAAGATTTAAATGCAGATGCCAATTGTAATATGCAATCTTCTGATATATGTTTATTCAATATTGATGACTCTGGTTCTTTTTTCTTTAATGCATGCACCATTGATCCATTCTTCAATCCAATAGATTCCACTGTTGCATCATCCTCAAGTATAAGCCCATAATAAATAAATTCTAAAGAAAAAGAGAGATAATCATTAGTATTATGTTTATATTAAAATTGAATTTATTCTACAAGGAATTATTTCAAAAAGCTTGAACTGTAATCATATTTTTTTTTTAATTAGAATTGAAATTTTTTTTAAGAAAGATAAAAAATAAGGCTAATCCACTAAAAAATGAAAACAAGACTAATTTAAAATAAAACTAATCTGATAAAGATTTTTGACAGTCTAAATGCCTCAATGTATATTTCAAATATATAAGAAATCAAAGAACATCTAATGTTAAATTTTATAGGATTGAATAACAAAAGAGTACAAAGATAATCGTGACCAATCTCCAAATAATGTAAAGTCATTTTTACCAAACGAATCCTTGGGCAGATTCCACCTTTTCGCGGCTTCTTGCTTCAGCGTCTCTACTTTCGTCTTCAGGTTCACGCCACTCAACGTAATCGGCATGACAATCTCAGAATTTATTTGTATTCCGAACAACAGATCCATGGCTATCATAATTGAATGAATCAATTCGAATCAGAGGATCAACTAGACTTTCAGTACGATCTCTCCGACATTTAATTTTCAATTTCTCGGCTTCTTCTCGACTCTCAGAGCTCATGAATCTCTACGAAGATACTCTCTCTTTTATCCATTTCATACATCGAAATTGATTGAAATCGAGAATAACTTGCAACGAGACATACAAAGTTGTTGACAAAAGATACTTGAAATCTAAGGTTACCAATGCAGCACCAACACTGACCAACACCAAGAACAATACAATGACATGCAGTGACGCTGAAGATGCCTTTTCATGCTCAACACTTAAAGTCTGTTCTTTTTCGAAGAATTATAAACAAACTATACCTGTCTCACTTTAACCAATTCAGAATTTGGGGTGGAAAGAGAACAGATCTTTATTTTTTTTTTAGTGAATAATTTTTTAGTAAATAATCACGACCGAATTCTCTCTCATTTGTCCACAAATAGCCAATCCTGATAGCTCTTAGTAGGTCTGTTCGCGTCGTACTCCAGTATGCTCCTACCCATGTTGGAACACGCAACGCGAACAGACCTTTTACAGACACGATCACATTCATTTTCTAAAGTCTAAACTAATGCCTAAATTCTAAGCAGAATCGCAAGGCTCATAACATATTTTTGTAAGAATTTTTATGCTTATATCCTTATACAATATTTTTACAAATAGCTTCTTACTAGTCATAAAATTAACAAAAAATCGTAGATATTTTCGAATAATCGTATGTTTTACGATGTGCATAAAATTAGGAAACTACTCGTAAGTTTTAACAAGTTTTACGTTACGAGTTTACGATTCTGCTTAGAATTGACTCATAAACTACGATTTTATCAGCAGTTTATCGAAAATATGAAGATTCATATTCATTTTATGAAATAGAATGTTGGTGCCGCTAGTGTAATACAGAGTTTTTTCTGGTGTTTTTTTTTTCACGAAAAAAGTTTGATTATCGCTTTCAGGTTTCTTTCTGACATCTGTGAAATGGCAGGAGACTTGGCAAAATAAGAGAAGAAGAAAAAGAGATCTGGCAACTCTGCGACTGCTATATCGTACAGGAGCCGCGGGAGATTGGCAATACGACCGGCGCGAGTTTTTCTAACAGTTGATAACGGAATGACAGCCCGATGATGCCTGGCGACACGCCGGTCTGACTCATCTCACTCCGAGCTACAAGCTGAACCAGAACAGAGATGCAAGGCATCTGTGATAATATTCGCACAGCGATTGAACACGGACGTACTGACATTATCAGGTCACTCCTGGATGCGTGTACGTATTCTTTCTTTCCTCAAATCTTGCGAGAACTTCTCATGTACTAAAGGATAATAAATTAAGTAGACTGGATAAGAATGTTTTTTCTTCGTTTTTTTGTTGTTTACATTGTCGGTCTTCCCCTGCCACAGGTGAGAACGGTAATGCCACAGAGGGTATCACGAGAGACAAGATATTGAATCAACCAGTTTTGGAGGAAGGAACTTTCTTGTTATATGCCTCAAAGGTCCATGAAGTTCTTTTCCAGACATGTTTTATCCATTATTGTTATTCCAATTTTCATTGTTTTTAAATGTTTCTATTTGGATTATTGATAAATGTTTCTATTTATGCTGTTTATATTTAAGACCAACCAAGTTGACATTGTGAGAACTCTTCTGAATTGTGGTGCTGATCCAGCTGTGCAAAATGCTGATGGACATAATGCGGTAGATGTTGCCTCGAGTGATGCAATACGACGTATCTATATAGAGGAAATGTTGAGAGCAACGGCTGCTTCTGAGTACATAAATATCAACATTCAACTTTATGCTTTCTTTTTTTAATTATGAAATATAATCATCACTTTAAACATATCAATTAGCATCATAGAACAATTGACACATATTTTTTTACAGAGTAGATAGAGTAGTGCAGTTATTGGATGCAGGATTGAACGTTAATTCGTGGGACTCACAGGGCAGTAAGAATACACCATTACATTGGGCAGCATGTTATGGAAACAAACACATTATCGCGTGTTTACTTGGTAATGTATACATAGAGTGTTTGCACTTTAAATTAAATAGATATATATTTGATATTTAGAAAAAAGAAAGCTATAATACATTCCAGTTCAGCAACACAAAATTTATAATCAGAAATCATCTGAAAATAATGTTTATATTACCTTTTCCATGTAGATAAAGGAGCCGATGTAAACGCCGAAAATGGTTGTGGCGCTACGCCATTACATGATGCAGTAAATCGTGGTGACATTGCTATTTGTCAAGAACTATTGCAGGCTGGTGCAAATCCTCTTGTACGAGCTACCAAAGGGTAAGTGATTAATTGAATATATTGTTCTTGCGTGTGTAAACAACATTTCTTTTTTTTTTTTCAGAACATTTGCAGGGAAAACGCCGTACGAATTGTCTAGAAAGAAACAATCTCTGCATTGTTTCCTTCAAAGATTTATATCAAATTTCATGCTGAACGAGAACGAAACAATACACAGTGCCACTATGTCGTATCCAGATACAAATTATTGTCAGAAGGGTCTCACGTGCAATATGAGCCAACTGTCGGTCGAATCTAACAAGTCGGATCCGGCGTACGATGTGCCTTCGCGTGATTCGCGTGATGCAGGCAAAGAGAGTCCTAGTAAATCTATTATTGATAAAGGAAGTATTTATAACTTGTTATGGCCACAGCCAAAGACTATAAATGAACTAAAAAATTTTACGGCCCCATTTATCGCTGGAAAAGAGCTTCTTATATCAATAATACAGGTAATTTAGATATACGTATGTATATTAATGTTTTTCAAACATATAGAAAATCTTTTGAATCATATTTCTGTTGAGAAGGAATTCTCTCAATTTTACATATAAATTCTCATTGTGGTTCTAAATTATTTTTATAGGGCAGTGAATCTGTACATAAAATACTGGATGTGTGGGAGATAAGCAGGACTCATCTGCTGGAATTGGGTCATGATGTAAAAATCGGCGAAGTGCAACCTAGTTGCGGCAAGTTGCTCAATGATAATACAATTGAATGCATCGTGAATAGGAATCTATTTAACATTGCGGATAGCTATCAATTGCATATTACGCATAACTCCATAAAAGTAAGCGCTGGAAGTCTAGCGGGGTTGCATTATGCAGTCTGCACATTCGTGCAAATTCTGCGTCTGAGTAAGAATCAGAGTAGGTCGGAAGTGTGCGAGATAGAGCCTGTCTTCATCAAAGACGAGCCGAGATTCATACATCGTGGTATACTATTGGACATCTCGCCTAGAGGACGCGTACCGACCTTGGAATATCTTTTACATATTATTGATCTACTCTCATCGTTTAAGATCTCGCATTTGCACCTCTACTCCAGGCTCGTTCAAAATTGCGATTGGCAGCTTTGTTATTCCAAGTCCGAGATGGTAACTCTAGACAGATATTGCAGGTACAAATTATATATTTATATAATTATAAGAATCCACTTTTTAAATAAGAGATTTCTGATTTTTTATGAACTGTATTATTTATATCATCATTCTTTTTACATATTTATTATATAATTTATGTTTTAAATGGAAAAGTTTTTATGTTACGTAATTTGGAAATTAACTTTTTCAGAGATCGTCATTTGGACATAGTTCCAACGTTGGACGTCGATTCTAATGTCAGCCAACATCACCTGATGCAAATGTGGCCTATCTTTCAAGACTTGCTCGCAGTATTTCCTAGCTTAAATTATGTTCACGTAGGCCCTCGATTAACCACTTTATTAGTGCAAGCTGATAGCTTTGATTTGAGTGTGTCCGTCAACGATACGCTTGAAACAGACATGTCAGAAGTATTCAAGTCTTATTCATGCCTTCAAGAACTCTGGCATATTCTCAATTTGAGCTCGAACACGACTCTACTTTTATGTTCCAACAGTTTACATTCCAAATCCGAGTTTCACAATATTCCTACTAATATCATATTTGTCGAATACGGATTTCAGGTGAGAATTAAATTTCTTTCTTCAATTTTGTATGATATATTCGCAATTATTGAAGTAAAATTTATTATAAATATCCGAATTACAGGCTGATTATGATTTCTCCGAATGGACGGAGCCATTTAGACTAGGTGGTGGTAATGTATTACCAAGTTCTGGCACAGCTAGTTACAATAGTTTGGCCGGATGTCCAGCATCGACATATGCTAACACAAGAAACGCGATAAAAACCTCTTTGGAGCAAAATTCAATCGGTGTTGTTGTCGCACATTGGTCGGGAAGTCATCATCTTACCCCGCATCCTTTCGCGTGGATCGGTTATTTAATAGCGGCTGGTTTAGCTTGGAACTCAACAACGGAAATAGATTTAGGACCTGATGATAATTACGACATTCCTGAGTTGTCTGTATCAGTTAGGTAACTGTTACAAGATTTGTAATCTATGATATATTCATTATTTTATAAAATTGTTTCGTTTTGTAGAGAAAGATATATCACAAAACTATTGGATATACACGTATTTCAAGATTCAGAATATAAAATCGGTAACGCGTTATTGGAATTGGGACGTTTGGACACATTGGTACTAACATTAAGTAAAAATCAAGCAGTCAAAGATCTGCAGCAAATACCAGATAATCGTGGTTCTACATTATATAGATTATTGACTGATCCAGATAATGTTAATTTGGAATATCTTTCGGCCGATCTATTCGCTGTAAGTACGCTTTTGTATGTTCGTTTAATGCGCGAAATATATTTTAAGGATGAATAGCAAGATAAAATATTCAGGTATTTCAAATTAATTCGCTATTATGCGTTCATAGAAAATGACAAAGCAGATTAAGCGAATATCACATTCCTTGTATGAGGCGAACTTATCCTCGAAGTTTGCATCTATGGAAATACAGGAATTACAATTGACATCTGATCTGATGCTGACGGCTTGTAAAATTGGTAGAACATTGATTGGAGTTGGTGTGAATCCAAACAGCAACATGGGACTCGCTGTTATTAATTTAGGAGTATGTAATCTGCCGCCTACTTTCAGGACCGATATAGCAAACAAAATGTTGGCTCATATAGAACAGTATAAAGGCTCCTGGTTGCAAAGACATTTTCCACAGGGTCTCCAGGATTCGTTGCTAGTTTTAACTAGTGCGCTGCATAGGTTTGTGCCGGCGACATAAGTTTTTTTTCTCTTTTTAAGCATACAAAATATTTAGTTTATACTGAGCAATCTACAAAGCGCAAATGTCTAAAAGACTTTTACAGGACATCTCTCTCGAACTTTTGTGTTGTTCGAGATTTTAATCGACTGCAGTGTGCAAATACGATATACGCGGCAAATGAAACACATAATACATACAGGATTTCAAGATATATTTGAGGAAAAACTATTGAAAGCAATATGTATTTTTATCCTTATATATTATTATTACTATTACACTACTATTGTATGCTTGCTATGCTGTATTGTTTCTTAATATTAGCAAATTTATTCTCAAGATACTTTTGAAAAATAATATTTTATTAAGAAAGAATATAATTTTATGCTAAGAAGTTTTGATATAGAAAGAATGTTTGTTTTATTAAATATAAAGACATTTATTAATTATTTTTATTGTCGTTGTTAATTGCATAATAATTCAGTGAATCACGATTGACATAAGTAACAGCGAGTAGTGTTTGAATTGTTTATTTTCATATGGACGTATGTGCAAATGCAGAGTTTAAAAAATTCTCTTTCGCAATAAGGTAACATATTTTTTTATATTACTAACAGATTTAATATAACTATAATGTATCTTATAAATAATATATATAGGTCATATACACAAATTATATCGATCTATTGTAACAATTAATTATTATGAAGAATAATACTAAAACTTTTCATATATATACAATTTTTATACATATAATCGTCATTTAAAGTGACTTAAAACAGGAAGTTTTGCAGGATTTTTATCTAAATACTTTATCTAAATGCTTTTCAATTGTCAGATATCGCAATAATTTTTAATTTTTAATTTGTCTTACATTACATACTTTCTTTTTTCATATATTCATTATTTTATATATTTTTAAAAACTTTAATATTGCATAGAAAAATAGTTGAAAAATCATTCAAGCATTTATTATTTCTATTCGTAAATTTGCTAATGAATTTGGAATTGAGCAGAAAATCTCTAATTAAAGCTATGTCTGGGCGATATTTTAAATGGATTGTAAAATAGAGAATTTGTTATATGTACACACACATGTTTCATCAGTATTAAATCTCCACTTTACGCCATTACTTACATTCATTTGTTAATATAGTATCGCTATTTATGAGATTATTCCTATTTTGTTCGTTCCATCCACCCATCTCCAAATCTTGTTTGTGGGATATTTCTTTTTCGAGTGCTTGCAGCCTATAAAACTCATTGATCTCGAATTGATATTTGGGTGCTGTTATGCCAAAGAAATTGGCCAAGCATTCGCCAACGTAATCACAACCGTCCAACATTTTAGAGCTCAACCATGTGGTTTGATACCATGCCCATGGTAACCAATTCATATTTTTCTACAAAATATGTAAAATTTTATCTTTTTATTGAATAATAAGTATATAATATTGTACATACATAATTTTTAATTAATATGATTATATATTTACAGTATCTATCTGTGACACAATTTTATTTTTTGGCGCGTCAACTTCATCTTCTGACGAATATTCCTCCATTACTCCATCCGAAAACTGCAATATTCTCTTTGGCTTTTTACTCAATTTACGTTTGCACTAGAAATTAATATTTAATAAAATTAAGTTCAGTTAAATTTGTTAAATTTATAGCAAAACATAGAAATTCTTCTGAAGGATGTCAATAATTAATATTTATTAGTAATTTAAAAATTAATGAAATTAAATAAATTAAAAAAAATGAATCGATATTCAAGATGAATCTATTGCTATTATTAAAAAAAAAATCTTCTATTCTAAAAAATTCTTCAGTACTTAATCTGAAGCTTTATTATAGAAAATATCCAATAAATTTGAGATTAGAGATTAGAGATTATTGGAAGAGAGATTGGAATGTAATAACAAATACAAACAATCCAGTACATTTTTATCTCGAAGGTCAAGCTGTTGTGTAAAGTAAAACTATGTGATCTTGATAAAGATCATTTGGAAGGTTAAATGGAACGAAATACGTATATCTCGGTATCCGGAGCTCTACCTACAATCTCACCTGCGTCTCGGTGTCCGAATTATCCTGCAGAATAACATCGCTCAGATCCCTGATGTCATCCCTCTCCGATGTCATCGTTGGTCTTATCTTGCGATAAACAAAGCCTCTCGTGCCGCGTCGTGCCCTAATGACTCTCGTCAGTACGTCGAGCAAGCTCTCTCTCGTTCTCCCCTCACCGGCCAGATGACTCATTCGAGACAAATGAGATTTCGAAAGAAACGGCAAAGCATCGTGATCCCATTGGTGTTGCTGATTTAACGGTTCTTCCGTTGATCTGCCTGCGTCCGGACTGGGCAAGCAGTAGGGCACTTATATAATCTGTAGTAGGATACCTGAGCACGTTCAGTTCAGTTCTAGAGACCCTTGCTGCTTTCCAGAAAGAGGCATATTTCATCTTTGTTTAACATTGACAAATAGCAAAGATTAATGATGTATTACTGTGTTATACTTGTCGACTGTCTTATTCTCTTGCTAGAAAGCAACCCTTATAACAATCTGATGATTTTGATTGTGTTTCATGAAATACATAATAAAAATTATTTTATTTACTGAATGTTAAACAAGGATAAAATGATATATTATATACAATATATACTTTATGAAAGGGTTTAAGAGTTTGTTAAAAATTTATGAGAGAAAGAAAAGCATATATAAATTATACTATTTCCCTTTAATTTATATTTGTCTCATTTTATAACTTTGATTAAGATTATACATCTACATTAGTAGAAATGGATATTAGTGATCAAATTGACACAAATATCGTTTCTATTTTTCTTTGCATTCCATGAATAACAAAGACAGAATAATATTATTGTGTTAACTTATTTAAATGGAAGACATCTTAGAGTGAGATGGTATGATGAGTAGAGTGAAATAATATATACAGAGGAAAGAAATATATACTTTTCTCTCATAAGATTTTAACAAATCATGGCCAGACTCTTTGAGTGCGTTTCATTTGACGCTTACAATATTCATGGAATAGTTTCATCCTTATTGTTTATTAAAATAATGCTATTGTTAAAATAATGCTGGCGAGTATTGTGAACGCTAAATGAACTCACTCTTCATATTAGGGTTTCTTTTTGAGCTCACCATGGCGTGTCGCTTTTCGAAAATGCCATTTCGCGATTGAGTTCAGGATCGAATAGAATTATATTCCTTTAACTAATCTTCTCTCAAGTCTCATTTATCCACTGGCTCTTATAAAATAGATATGTTCGTGCATGCGCGGCTGGCATGAATCGCAACATTTAAGGCCAGGAGCGGCGAAGTAAAGTTTTTCAGTGTATGGAGTTCCCGTGGATAGTTGAGGGAGAGAAGAGGAGAGTGGTGGGATAAATATATTTCCTCATACATATCTTTTTTATGGCAAAAGTAGCTGCTCTAATTTTATTTTTTTAAATAAAATTATTAAATCCTCCTCTACATTTAACTTATCGACCATTTCTCGATAAATGTATAATGTCGCAATATGATTTACGTTTTTATTTCATTGTCGATCGAAGATAAATGTCTTAAATAAGAAAACGATCTTTCATTCGAACAAGTTGATGAACAAGGAATCATTAAAAGAACGCGAATAAATTTTACGTATTTTGTACAAGATCTTTGATCTCGGGATTATCATGTAAAAATTGCATTACATCCTTCAAGCAATACAGTGGCATTTTTCGTATGTTTGTAATTTCTAAATTATAATTTCTAATTTCTAAATTTCTCTCCAAATATACAGATATGAAATTCAGTATATGAAATTCCATACATTGAATCATTCAGTGTATGGAGTACTCCATATCTATATTCCGAAATCCGGAATCGCCCATGTTCGAGGCGGAAAAATAACATATAATAAAATATAATAAACACATAAAACATATAAAAACATGACAATAAAATATGAGGATACAAACACACAATAGAAGGAATTTACGATTTTGAAACTATATTTCGAAATATTTCTACTTAACTCATTCTTTAACTATGAAAAAAATCCTTCAATTCTTCCTTCTATCTTATCGCAAATAGAAAATCTGTTAGTCTTCGATAATCAAATCATCTTTATTTTTCCGATATTCATCATTTTAAATGGAACGAACGTGCAGTGCATTCACATTTCAAATAATGAATGAAAAAAAATAAAAGAAAAAAAATTTTAAACGTGCCATTAATTCAAAACGTCTATAATATTTTGTAATGACATTTTTTTTATCTGGCTAATAGAGATAATGATATTTATTAATTATAGATATATATATATATATTAATATATATAATATTACATATCACTTATTTGTTACAATGATATATTGTAACAGAAATTGTCAAAAATATAAAGAAAAAAACGTACTTTAAAAGAATACTCGATTTTTTATTTTTTTATAATTAGTTATTACATTAAAGCTGCACATCAAAATTAACATCACATTTTTATGATTAAAAAATTTTTATAATATATAAAAATTTTAACGATTTAAACAATTTATTTTTTTTTTAATAGTGTCGTTATTTTAGTTGCAAATAAACGATATATTATCGTATATATGTATTGTATATACAATATTATATACATTTATTATTATATTATAATATATTATAATATATACAATGTGCCTCAGAATACGAAGAGGAAGAGAAATTAATCTTATCGATTGTTTTTATTCCTTTATTAATTACTTCACGCCACACTATTCTTGGAATGATAATAAATATATCGTATATACAATACAATTAATTTATTATATTGTATTATATGGTATTTATTGTATTGTTTATACGATATAGTATTTATTATCATTCCAAGAATAGTGTGCTGTAAAGTAATCAATAAAGGGACAAAAACGGTCAATAAGCTTGACTACCCTTCCCCTTCGATATTCGTATTCCGAGACACGTTTCTATTGGCGGACACGAGGCAATCGCTCGAGACCTCGTGCGAGCTCCTCGATTCTCGAATCCTGCGAGTTCTGACGTCGAATGGCGACGGCAAGGCTGCTAACACGACGGACGGTGGCCAGCAAGTTCAGATCTCAAACCGTCCGAAAAAGTTAAACGGAACGTATCGCGGAGTGGTGGAGGCTCCGGGGATGAGCTTGTAACGTATTCCGAGGCCTGGGGATCGATTGCAGAGTAGTCGTAGCGAGCTCTTACGGTTTCTCGACGGCGGTGCATACAGGAGGCGCGTTGGCGGTGCCGTTAATTATGTGAAAGAGATAAGGAGTACTGCCTTGGTGCGGCAAAGGTGGGACACATATCCCTCACGTCGCATCATGTTCCATCACGAATACGAGAAACGGCTGCTGAAGCCGATGAGCACGGATATCTCGACGGTGACGGGCACAGCGACGTTGTCTAGCACCACTGTTGCCACTTACTCTCCCATCTACTTCTCACCCACGAAGACGGCGTACAACAACAGCTACGACCGCTTCATACCTACCCGTTCAGGTAATAACTGGCAAACGACGTTTTCTATGATTAGCGAGAATGGCCGGGGTGGCCTGGTGGCGAAGAAGACACGAGAGAATGGCGAGGGTAGCCGTGACGGTATCGCCTATTCCTGTCTATTGAAGAACGAGCTACTCGGAGCAAGCATAGAGGACGTAAAGGGCCAATGCGAAGAACGCAGGGTACTCTCGCCATTAGTCACTAAGAACCTCTTCAAGTACACCACTCCCACCAAGGATCGGACCCTGCTGGATCAAAGTTCACCATACTCCTTATCACCACTTAGTGCCAAGAGTCAAAAACTATTAAGATCTCCCAGAAAGGCTACTAGGAAGATATCAAGAATACCCTTCAAAGTACTAGATGCTCCGGAGTTGCAGGACGACTTTTATCTGAATCTGGTCGACTGGTCCTCTCAGAATGTTCTCAGCGTTGGCCTAGGAAGTTGCGTTTATTTGTGGTCAGCATGTACCAGCCAGGTGACGAGACTCTGCGATCTGTCCAGCGATGGCAACAGTGTCACTTCGGTCGCCTGGAACGAGCGTGGCAATTTGGTGGCGGTAGGTACGCATATGGGCTATATACAGGTCTGGGATGTAGCAGTGAACAAGCAGGTGAGTAAGCTACAGGGCCATAGCGCCCGAGTGGGAGCCCTGGCATGGAACGGAGAGGTTCTCTCATCTGGCAGCAGGGATCGGTTGATACTGCAGAGAGACGTGAGGACGCCATGTATTGTCGGCGAACGGCGACTTGGAGCCCATCGGCAGGAGGTGTGTGGCCTCAAGTGGTCACCGGACAATCAGTACTTGGCATCTGGCGGCAATGACAATCGACTCTACGTATGGAATTTACACTCCCTCTCACCCATCCAGACATACACTGAACACCTGGCGGCGGTGAAAGCGATCGCCTGGTCACCGCATCATCACGGCCTGCTGGCGTCCGGTGGCGGCACCGCCGACCGTTGTATTCGCTTCTGGAACACGCTGACCGGCCAACCGATGCAATGCGTCGACACCGGCTCACAGGTCTGCAACTTAGCATGGAGCAAGCACAGCTCTGAGCTAGTCAGCACGCATGGTTACTCGCAGAATCAGATTCTCGTGTGGAAATACCCGAGCCTCACGCAAGTGGCCAAGCTCACCGGGCACTCGTATCGGGTGCTCTACCTGGCGATGTCGCCCGATGGTGAGGCGATTGTTACCGGGGCGGGCGACGAGACTCTGCGCTTCTGGAATGTATTCAGTAAGGCCCGCAGTCAGAAAGAAAACAAGTCTGTTCTGAATCTATTCACGAGTATCCGATAAATAATGGATTGCACTGGTCATCGTGGCAGAGCCTCGCGAAACGTCTTTTATTATGAATTTTGTACATATGCATACACACTTTATCTATCGTCATAAATACATTATCGTAGAGTATTCTAAAAGAATTATATATACATATATATATATATACACTTATATAGAAACATATATATATATATATAAATAACTACGTTAGAGGTACTAGAAGAAACACATTCTTAGAGAATTGTATAGAGATAAGAATTACGCGATGTTCCCAATATATAGAATAAGTTCGCGGATTTATCAT
>Ga0157364_1001887_pt1 | contig 18671 bp, 6 predicted proteins | sample AttsexASBM2_FD_111476 | JGI IMG/M metagenome (GOLD analysis project Ga0157364, IMG submission 111476) | Fungus gardens microbial communities from leaf cutter ant in Ribeirão Preto, State of São Paulo, Brazil - Atta sexdens ASBM2 | ecosystem: Host-associated > Fungi > Mycelium > Unclassified ...
CTTTTTGATATGATAATCTCTTTCTCCTGTCGTTGACAATCTTCTTTGCCATACGTTCCACATGTACATTCCAATCAGAATTGACTGAGCAGTAATTTATTTTTAACATCAGGTTACAAACGATGAGGATTATTCGATTTAAGATTCGAACGAATTAATAAATCGAATCCTTTCTTGAGAAAACATTTTTCACATCATCTGTACGTTCCTGCTCGAATGAACGTGCATTATGACTAACACCCAAAAATATGCGTAACGAGACGTAAATTTTGCTACTTTATCTCGTGCAGCAGCAAGTGCTTTCGTCGGGGCATGCGTCTTCGATCCCGTCGGTGAAAATAAATGTGACTCGGCGACGGGAGCGCACGACGACAGTTTCGGCTAGTAAATATGATTTATCCGGAGCACTCCGCGCAGAGGCGAGCTGCGCATAAACTGCTCGTAAAGTGCAGCGCGATCCCCGGGCAGCTGGGCGAGTAATCTGATAATGCAGGTGCTACGAGCCGACGACGTGAGTGACGGTATTAACATGCTGAAATTATGGTTAACGTCATGCATTACCGTTGATCTTAACGTTGCCTCGCTTGATGTCTATGTTCTTCTTCCCCTTGAAAAGTGTCAACGTAAAATTATCAATGTAACGACTTGCAGCTTTGGTTTTTAGAAAGCGATTTATATTTGTATTCACGCTGTTATACTTGTGTTTTTATCGTCCCGTCGTAATCTTTGCAAGCTTACTGTCAAGGGTCATCGTCGAAACTCAGAGGTCAGGGTTCAAGCATACAGAACGATACGGTGTACGGGTTCACCTGCCGATGCACCTTAATTGCGTCATTAGAACTTGTTGTTAGTACCGGCGAATCGTCCTGTGCGATTTAATGTTTTAACGAGCAACGCAGTTTACGATGATGATTTTACGAGACGATCGCTCGCTCCTTCTCATCTGGTCGATTCTTGTGGGTAAATCGCTATCACCGAAAGTCTTTAACGATTCAGCCGCACGAGTACGAGGATTGGCGCGATAAATGTATCCCTAATGATAAAAAGCACTTCCTGTATACGGTTTTACGATACGTGAATGTCTTTGTAAAAAAATATATCTCGAACGAAAATTCAGACGGGAAGTGAGGCAGGCTGCTGACCATTCTCGCGATTCCATAGTTCGATACGCGCGGAAGAATGGCGGCGGTGAGGACATTGAAAATAAAAATGTTAAAGCTCGCCCAATTTCGATGCCGAATCGTTACGGAATTCTGCTGTTTGCTTCGTCGGTTCGCTGTAGTCCCTCTTTCAATTTTCATTATCGCAGTTTGTTTTCGGATTTGATCTGTTGTCCAGTCAGAAGCACGTACATATCCGTGGGTTTTATTGTTCGACACGGAATTATTTTCTTTCTGCCGTTGGACATTCCACGTACAATCGAAATCGGAAATGCAGACTCTTTCGTGAGATTCGTTAACGTTCGGAGATTATTTACCAGTGTTCCCTGAAAAATGTATAGGATTTACTCTTTTAAATTTTGACAAATTTAATTAGTGATATAATTGTTACAAAATTGAATTAAATTTATGAATTGATTTAGAACGGAGAATTTTGTTGGGACTTCAAAATCCTGGAATCGATTTAGACATCTAGTTCCTTAATTATTTTTTGTGTCCAAATCTCTCGTGCAATTTTATTTAGATGATTTTACATAAATGCAATTAATTATTACTATAAAACAACGAACGTAACGGTATAAACGAACTGCGTTCTGTCTTTCATCACGTCACACCATTTTCCGCAGGACCTTCAATTTTCAATGTGGGACAGTGAAAGAACCGCTGCCACGGTATGTGCTTGGCTTATATAGATCGTGCCTATGTATCTGCCGTAGCTGCAGGCGCGACGCCAAGTTGAGAAGAGTATAGAGGCTACGCTTATATACATCTACTGCGTAGCGAAGTAAATGGATGGTCTCTCTTATATACGTAGGCGCCTACATAGTTGCAGATCGATATATACGTAGGTATATGCATCTGTCTTCTAACCTACCTACCTTTGCGAGGCCGCCAATATATAGAACGAAAATCGTTTCGTCGAGCAAGAAAAGTGACTGCCATGACTGCCATGAGAAAAGAGACTGCCATTCGGAGGATCCGCGAGCGTGAACTGATATTATTATTTTATGAGAAAATTTGAAATAAAGAATCGTATTCTCGCTCCTTCGAAATTTATCTTTTGGTGTTTTTTTTGGTGGTGAGGATAAATCGTCACGATCGCTTCCCCGCCGATATTCCCGTTTCCACGCGGATTAATTCGCGCGTCCTGATGTCCCGATTATTAATGTGACTCCGCGCGAATCCACGTGGCCGAGTCGTCGCGCCTAATTGCAAGAGCATCGCGCCGGATCGAACCACCTTCGGGGTAAACTATCGATTCTCGAACAAATTCTCCGTACCGGGATCGCGAGGAACGATGTAGCGTTTCTCGTGCGTGTGCAACTTGGCCCAAAGTGCGAATTCGGTGCGCACGTCACCTGCAATTAGGCGAGTCCGTCGCCGCACCACACACGGCATCCACCCTGTGTTTCAAATGTTTCAGCGCTGATGCTTAGCTCAGCTCGGTCCATGGGCAATTTCGGACTTTGTCATGGTAATTTCTCGCTTGATCAAAATAACATGACGACGACGACGACGACGATGAGGATGACGATAGCCGACATAAACGACGATAGCATAAAATTTCTGAGTATGACCGATCTAATTTCTTTATGCACCCTCTCGGATTTCTGGAGAGATCGATAAGAAAATCACGATGGTTCACAAGACTACATAATCTCGTGAAACGATGTCTATCTATATGTATATTCTGAATTTGCTTTTTAATCTGAAACATCACAATTTTAAATTGCACTATATATTTATATGTATAAAATTTCGTACGCGTGAGTTCTAGTTATTATTAAAAATTTGATTGACGTAATTAAGTGTGCATTATATATTTGGGAAGACGAGTAGTTTCCGGCTGATTCTAGAAACGAATAATCGAATTTAATAGAACGGCTCGTCGTTCCCTCCGTACCATATTCTTCTGCTAAACCGAGAGAATAGAACACCGACAATTTTTCAATTCAAATTCAGTCTTAAATTGCGTTTGCGTCATCGCACGTCGAAATCCGCACGTACACGGCTCATTGTTCGTCCGTTCGATCGACGCTCCCGGACGGTATAGGTATCGAGCGAAATGCAAAATAGTGCCATCGCCGGTAGCCTCGCGCGCACGTGAGAGAGCAATGGCGGACCCGTTTCCTCCTTTTTTCGCCACGCTCGCGCTATATACCTGTATGTATCGTGCCGCCTACACGCGCGGACCTCGCCTCGATAACACCTGGCGCGAAAATATATTCGGCGTGGTGGCCGTCGACGTCGTTCGAAGCCTCGGCTCGATAGGATCGATAGACGCTACCAGAAACGCCAGAGAGAGAGACAGAGAGCGCTGAGGGTGGAAGAGGGGGAGGGGAGGAAAGAGAGAGAGAGAGAGAGAGAGAGAGCCGGCCGGCTGGCTGGCCTCTCCACGTCCGCGCCGGGGTCGCCCGGAAACTGCCTCTGCGATTCCGCCTCTGTGAGACCGTCCCGTACACAGGCACATACGTACGCTTATACGTACACGCACGTGTACACGTGCTGCTGCTAGTAGTGCATGGCAAAAGGGTAAAACGAAATTTATCCTCCGCACCGACTCTCGAGCTCTTCGCTGGATTTCCTTCCGTGCATGCGCGTAGCACTTGCTCACTCCCTTTCAGAACGCGATTTTCAAATTTGCCGTAATTTTCTTTTTCTTAGAAAATTTTTAACTTGAAAAAATTTATTAATATAATACAATCTCAATATTTAATAATACCTTTTTGCAATATATATTTCGCTACATTTTCTGAAATTTTAAATTTTCATTTATTTTCCCTTTTTTCCCCTTTGTTTTACTAATCTCTCTGAAACCATCGGACGAAAAATTGGATATTTTTGCAACTGGTTAATATTATAATGTCATTCATGAGTTACTGTAATTGCAGTTGGTCAAAGTGTGTCTTTTGCGTTCGTATCTATTGTATAATGTGGATTAACTTTAGTTTCTCTAATTCTTAGAATTAGAAAAAGATGAAAAGTTGGTTGAAACGAGATTAAAATTAAATTATATTGATAGAAACGGGTATTAATCGATCTATCCCGAGAATGTAATCGTCCCAGGCAATCTTACGCCTGTACTTACTGTGTTTCACAAAGGTGCGCAACCGCGATTTGGAAACCCGAAAGGAGGTGCTGGTCCACTGTCTATGCCAGTTCGATAATGTAACCGTTTAATCGATGCTAGGTAAGTAGGTAGAGTCGAAGAAGGAAGCTGACGAAACTCATGGAAATGAGAGACTCACCTACTTTTGGAGCAAACAATACGGTTGGCTGGCGAGCGTATATCTATTGCAATCAGAAAAATAAAGTCAAAAAATAAGGCCACTTTTGTTATTTGTTTTATTATATATGCAATTGCCAGTTATATATAATTATACATGTATATACGAAAGTAATTGATATTTTTATGAAATTATCAAGGATATTATAAATTACATGTATAAAACGGCTACACGTTAATGAAAGTAGTAGAATTTGAAATTAAACATATTCATTTTATCTTTCTGTTATTTTCTCTTAAATTTTTACAATGAGAATACATTAAATTTTATTAATTCTTATTTCTTATTGTTCATCTTTATTCGCTAATTTTTACTGGAAATAAGTCTGATTGCATTGATTGGAATTCTTGTGACAAAAATGAACAAATCAGAATTTTATAAGTAAATCTATTATAATTTTAGTGTCGCGAGATATAACCAAATATCTAATTATAATAATTGGAATTCTGATTAATATGATCGAAATCTACTGGTTCATTTTCAATGAACCACAAATTTATTTTAGTATTTTTATATTAATATTGAATTTGTTCATAAAATTTCTAATTATATATTTGAAATTATAAACAATTGTTGCATCATATAAAAAATTCCATCAATACGATGAGACACATAAATATAACTCGCGCAAAGAGAACAAAAGTTCTGGCAACTAAAAAACAATAAGTCTAAAATTTAAGTACTTGCAACTAGTTTTATAAAATAATAAGAACTAAAGTATTGTAATAAATTGAATACTTTATATTTTTATAGAATTATACTATATTTTTATAATATTCAGTACTATTTTAATTCTTATTACTTTGTAAAAACTAAAAGTACTTAAATTTTAGAGTTGTTCATTTATAGTTAACCGAAACCTTTCTCTCTCAGTGCCGCTTAACGTTTTCCAAATTTTTAAAATTAAATAATGTTCTCCGTGTATGTATCTTTAGGCAAAAAATCCTTATTGTTTAAAGAAAATTTGGCGAAACACGGTGCTCATGTTTTTGTCTTATCAGTGCAGTTTTCTACGGTAGCAGCACTTACAGTTACCATACTAAATCCGTGTTTCTAAAAAAGCGACTCTTGGCGTAATCAGCCGGTAAACGCGAATCCGATTGCACGAAACACTCGGCTCGCCTTTTACGTTACGTTGCATTACGTTACATTACGTTACGTTATGGTGAGCGGTAGACGAGTCCGCGCGTATCGCGTCGCAACGGTGTTACGGGACCTCGAAGAGCGCCGAGCGGTCGCCGGTGCAACGGTGACACGTAGCGAGACCCGCGTACCATCGCCACGACGAGATCAAAAGGTACGTACAACGGCACACGCCTCTCACTATTGCGAAAGCTGCGCGTCGCGTTGTACTCTGTTGGAACATACGGCTCGAGTGAAAAAAAGTCGCTCTCATCACGACTGACGATTCTCCGGGTTAGTCACGCGAGCGCGTTTCCCATTCCTGTGATCATTACGTTTACCTGAGAGTTTCGGCGATTTCATCTCGATTGATATTTGAATTTCATGCCGATTGATTATCCTGGATTTTTGAAAAAGTAGAACCGAGTAAATATGTAAATATATATGGGAAATGGAGGCAGAGAGAAAGAAAAAGGATTGAAGAGTTACTATTATATGTGTGTGTATGGTTATTTTACTTTTATTACACATAATTATAATAAAGCATAAAAATGGTTATGTAACATAGATATTAATTGATTATGCAATTATTTTATTTTTATTTTATTATAATAAATATAGAAAACAGACTTGTGTATTTTATTATGCAAAGTCTTCTCTTCTTTACGCAATTAGACTTGATAAAATTACTTATGCAGAAGTGCTGATGCAGAAATGCGTTAACAGGAAGGAGCTCGACACGGAAGTCTTTTCAGTTTTCTATTTTTGTATCTATGGATAACGCTCAGTGAATCGCATACTTTCAATATCGATTCAGAAGAAAACCGCGATTAATAGAACAATTACACGCCGCCAGTCTCGTTGCTTCATTGCACGTTTATTATACTTTCACCCTCTCACCTCTCGATGCGGGTCAATGATATATCCCGCGTTTTGTTTTCTTTTTTGCGCCATTCTGCAATTTTTTCGCTTTAAGTCTCGTCAAAGTACAAGCGTACTTTTAGTAAAAATATTCTAGTGAAAACAGTGCCACCGAGTATGTCGTGCCACAATACTTTTCGTTCTGACGTTACGATCAGTATAATCTTCTCAGAACGCAAACGTGGCTTTCGCTAATAACTCGTTATTGAGAATGGCTCAAAGTGAAGAGAAAAGAACGACTTTCCGCGCTCGTCCCGGATCACATCGTCAACGATCTTTCACTTCCGCCGTGCCGCGGAAAGAAAGCGAGTATAGGTACGCATTGACACGGCCATTTTCGAAGTAGAGAGCAAACGAAATTTATTGACGACCCCACATTGCAACTCTATTGCATAGGAAACACGCAATTTACTCAATTTTCTCGTAAAAATATTTCGAAGTGCTTTCGAGAAAACAATAACTTACGCGATTATATAAACTTCTACCTTTTATCTTGCTAAATAAAAGGAGTTCTCGGAATTGTAATTAGTAGTCACGTTTGGCAAATCATTCCTTATGTGATGCATTGTAGGTAATAGAAGGAGAGAAAAGAAAAGGAGAAAGAGAACAGAGTCGGGAGCAACAATGCTAATTGACATTGATGTAATCTAAAAGTCAAACGTCGCCAAGTTCATTCCCGCAGGGATGACTGACTGATTCGCAGTTTTGACTTAACAAACTCACAGATCCGAATCTACACTGGAGATACGTTGATTACATCTGGATGTTTCAAACTCTCTGTGAGTGCTAATAGTAAATATAATTAAAAAAAAATATGAGTGAAAATATATAAGTTAATCAGGAACAAGAATAATTAAAATCTCAATGTATATATGCAAAATGTTATTAGGTAGTAAAACATCATAGCCGATCCATTCTTATTTTAATCTATTCTTATAGCCTTTATTTTAAGATCGTCTTAAGTAATATCTTAAGATATTGTTACGCAATTCATGATATCTTAATACTGTACTTAAGACAGACTTAAATGTAAGAATCGATTATGAATTCCGTATTAGCATCGTACGACATTTATTTAACACAATCTTGAAATAAGAATGGACTGTGAACATCAGTATTCAATTCAAATAGTCAATTCTTGCTTCAAGATTTAAGCAAAAGCATCTTAAGATGTTAACGCAGCCCTCTGATTGGTTCGTGAATTTCAAGACTGAACTTAAGACGATCTTGAATATAAGAATTGACTATGAATATCGAGCTATGACAACTAAAAAAAATATTCTATGTTTATTGTAAAATCGAGTTCGACGATCGCGGAGAAGGTCGTGATTATGTCGAATGCCGTTTCTTTCTCTATCGCGCGATTTCCGTCCGTCACTCGGCGCAACGCAGCCTTTCATTTTGTTCTCCTCCCTCGCTGGTGGTCCCCGTTCGGTTTTCCATTTGCGCCGGTCTAGAGAACAGTCGCGTGCCCATCTCTCCACAATGCCACTCGCGGAGACGAGTGTCTCCAATGAGTACTTTCAAAATTGGAAACGGGAAAGTCGCGCCGATACCAAGCGTATCTCGTTTATATGACTAACGTAGGAGCGGGCATGTGGACGCTCTCGTTCGGCGAGACGCACCGGGACGGATATGACGGATCACTTACGAAGGCGTCGCTGACTAGTCGCGGAGGAATTCGAGATTGATGCTTTTGCGTGGCGACGACAGCGGATACCGGCTGTGCTCTGTTCAACTGCGTTCTATAACAATGATTCGTACCTTAAGAATTTATCGATGGTGTGACGAACGTTTGATTGTTACAGAATCCATGCAGAAACTACACATTGAGAGAAAGGATTTTGTTAATTTGGCAAGCCACCAGTATCTTTAACCGTTGAATCGGTAAATATGTGACAACAAATTTTGTTGTTGTGTTTGCTGCTAGCAACTGCTATATATATCAACCAATTATTAGTGACAGAAGCAAACTATATAGAATCTAGCTTTTGGATAGACTTAGGCTTTACATAGAATTCGTAGATGAGTCTTAAATCATAGGAAATCGACCAAGCATAGTCAAATGTAGGGAGAATACTTGATTGAGAATTGATCAATTTCTTATGATTTGGGATTCTGCAATCGTCTACGATTTCTTTTTTATTATATATACATATGAGCCTCTTATTTGTTAGTGACTATTAATTATTTGTTATATTGCCGAATTAATTTGCAATCGTAACAAATCAATCAGTTTTTTTAACAAATCACATTTACTTTCCCTTGATTTGTTCCTATAACAAAATCATTTCTCTCAGTGCAATGTTTACATCAGTAACGGCTCTTAAAGAAAATTCTTTAGAAAAGATTAAAAATTTTATTTATTGAATATTTTAATCTTACATACATTTAATATGTAAATATTTTATTTCTCATTAAAATTTTAAGCACGTTTTTATTTTTAATTTAATTGCTGCAATCTTATTATTCAATCTTTTATAATAACAGATTTAATGTAACAAGTATAATCGTCATAGGAATCAGACTATTTTATTGCCGTTATAAACGTTGAACTGCTCGGCGCGAATCGTTCGGAAAGAGAAAAAGAGATTGGTTTACGAACTCGGCTTAGCATGTTCACGTGCGATCAGTCCGCACCCTTGTATCATGGAATTCCACCTGGAATTCGTCCTCTGCTTGTTCTGGAGAAAGTGAAACTCCCGTTCGCCACGAGACGAAATAAGCAGGCGAAAGATGCCCGACGACAATGACAATGGGCACTTCGTACCACTTCGTACCAGACACGTTGCTTAAAGAGGAAGAGCGCTGGATAAATACGGACATTGGCGATACAGAGTGCGGAGAACAGTGCAGTGTACAAGTCATCGCATAGGTCCATGTGAAAGTCTTCAATCTCATGGTCTTTCATCTCTGTACCTTTTGTGAAATAAGAAAAATAAATTGGAAATTTAAGAATAAACTGAATATTATGTATCAGCGAATGAACTACAGATAGTTTCAGGAATTAATCAAATTTTACGCATGCAAACATAACGCTCAGACAATTTATAAAATTATTCATCTTCTCAATCGACAATTCTTCCATTTTTGCTTTGGTGCAAATTACGAAAAGTTACAAAATTGTTCAATCATAATCAAATAATAGCATGTACCTCTTCTTATCGAAGAACAACTCGGCAGTCTTTTACTCACATCTTGCACCTTGAATTAATCAAGTGACATGTTTTTTATTACAATACAGTTTCAATACAGTTATCATCAATACGATCTTCATTATGACGTTCAACTAGAGATTAAATGTACTATGATTTGTTTGTAAATTATTAATTTCATTGCAAATGGTTTAATGTAAATCAAAAGATTTGGAAGAAATTGAAAAAATTGCAATTTATTAATATACATTTTGTCTTAATAAGCACTTAACATTGGCTCATTGCTCTTAATTTCTTGTTGAAACAATTATTCATACTGCCGAATATGTTCACATAAATACCGGCGAGAAAAGATTATAAGCCAAGTGCTTCTTCTCTATGCACCTGACTCGTAAGATTAAATCGAGATAGATCGATCGCTGGCACCTAAAATATTTATAGGCGCATCAAGGTGAATACATATCGCAATCTTATTATTATGCAACTTGTTACAAAGTACAATCTTTAATAATTTTTGTAATTACATTTCTGAAACGATGTTTCGTATCACGATCGTACGTAAGTGGTGATTATTAGACGAAGCCCGTATTCGATGAACCTGCAAGTTGTTCATTCGATCGACGCTCGTTTCGCAACGGTACGGCCAAGTCGAGAGAATTTCGCGCCTTGAATTAGAGCTCGTGTGTATGCACAGCTCTCGGGTTACTCGCACTCGGCGATCTTGTGTCATGACTTTTACACAATGTATGGCCGATTGCGCGTGTCGTACGGTACGCGAGCGGCGAAATTATACGTGGCATGCCCTCGTTGATTTTATGAACACCGTGCGACTAGCGTTATTATTACACTAACCGACCGGCGGTTGCGTTAAATCGAGTCAACTGAAATCTCTGGTACATTCTTAACACGATATTATGCCCATGTACAATATATGACATCACTCTTCGCTTGATGAATATTTTTTCGAAAAGCACAAATTTTTAGAATAAACTTTCGACGAATTTTCAGTTCATCTTCAGGAGAAACTTTAAAGAAGCAAATAATTTTTCTTGTCAAATTTTCCTTACGTATTCAGTATTTTTCAAATCGCAATTTTAAAAATCATAACATCTCTTTAAACCTATTTCAATGAGCATCCATGTGCGATAATTTGCCTGTCAGTTACTGCAAGTTGCATGCTAACGAGACTCGCCCTATGCGTGTAGACATGATTTTAACCGCGTCGTTGACGCAACGGCGACTGGTAACGCGAGATATACATGGTTTACGCAATGACAGCCAGTCAAAGAGAACCAGGTTTCAGCGCCAGGTCGATCGGGTTGCCGGGTGAGATCGCCGCTACCGAGCGCCACTGGCATAAATCACGAATCTGATCGCTATTCATGAGGAAAGCGCTGCTAGGTGCGTCTAGCACCTGATCAACATAGGACGATGCAAGTCGCTCTACCTGTCATTAACTGAGATCGTGTCGTCGCGTAGGCAATGCGATAAGGCCAGCTTGCATAACAAGAGCACGCGTTTAAGCGCGTACTCCGCGCATTCGTAAAGAGCGAACCTCATTACATTAGCATACGTTACGAACGTCAGTTACATCGCGATCGCGCAAAATCTATCGTATAACCTATCGTTATTTGCGAAATCGCCGTTTCTCGCCGACAAAACAACGATGCGTACTTGCTGCTCGTTAATGTCCCGATAAGCTCGCAACGGGCTATTAAACGGCACAAATTAAAAGAGTTTTTTAGAGAACAATCGCCGACTCCGGCTGTATAAGGACTGATAATTATCGACTTATTAAATCGTGAACTCAACTGCTGCCCACGAATGCTCGGGTGTAATGAGATGTTCGTCCCACGCAGGCATCCGATATTTCGTAAACGGTTATTTATCGTAAATTTATTTTTATAGATAGAATTTATTTGTAAATTTTATGCATGTAATACAGAAAACATGTGAATAATCAGAATTATAGTTATAGTCGTGTTCAATTAGATAGGCAAACAAATCTTATCATATGTAATACATACAGGGTGAATCGGAGTAGTTGAACCAGTTTTATATCCTACGATGAAAAAATTATCGATTACACACCTAATTATCAATTTAATGATACAAATCGGATGCGTGGATAATATCGTGCGAATTACAGGTTTGAGCGTGAAAAAGGCACGTTTGACACTGAGTTATGAAAATTGTTACAAAATATTAAAAAATGCGGCTTTTTCTTAGTGCCCAGCAATTCGCACGATGTACGCATCTGTATCGCTAAGTCGATAATTAGATGTGAAGTTGATAATTTTCTCTCTTTTAAGGTAAAAAACTGATTCAACTATTCTGATTCACCCGGTATGTGAATGTAACACAAACTGTAACTTAATCTACATACTTGATATTAATAATCTAGAAAACTGAAATTGATTGCTGTTAAAGAATTTTCAATATAGATTTTTATTATATTTACATGTTATATTTCTTAATAACTATGTCATATTTCTTAATAACCTAGTCAATAAAAGAAAAACTAAATATTCTATACATAATTACATATACATTATATGTAGATACAGAAGAGAAAATAGTGGAACACCTAAGAGAAAGATTGAATAGGGCCGAGAGAAAAATTAAATAAAATTTTTAAATTTGAAATCTTTTACTTTTCTGTTCCTCAGTTCAATATGGTATCTTGAGCTGTCAAGTCACGACAACATTTGCTTGATAAAAAAACTGCAATCTTACTAAATTAGAGGCTACAGGCTAGTAGATTACATGAAGAAACAACGTCGAGTTCTTAGAATTAGACTTAGCGTCTAATTTTATATCATATCGTTATTCTACGAAAATTTATGTATATGTGCGTGCGATATTGATAATAATATGTAGTGATGTAAATGACATAAATAATATGTATGTAAGTCATATTGAGTCGATAAAAGACGATTTTAAGCTTGCCTTAAATGGCTTAAATTGCAATAATTAACGTCCACATATTATCTATAATGTAACTATAATTTTAAACAAAAAGCAAAATCTTATTGTCACTTATCGTTCGGAATTATTCACCGCGAGCATGCTGAATCGGTTTTATTTTTGTTTAAAATTACAATTTATATTGATATATAAATGTTAATTATTGTAGTTTAAAGCCAGTATTCTTCGAATAAAAAAGATTTCTACATAATTCGTATATAAATAATTATTGCTTTATTTAACTTTTCTCTTAGATATTCGCAATTCCTCCATTCTCCTCTACATCAAAATTATCGAAAACATGTAATAGTATTTACCTTTTAAGTGTGTGCGTTGATTTCACGTATTATAAATGTAGCATTAAGCATATATTGGACTATTATTGGATGTGAGAAATGAGAGGTTATCATTACTCTAATATACTGTAATAATAGTATCGTTCGCGTTTACCACATATTTGTAATTTTCCCACTCTCCTCTATATATTATAAATCAAATTATGGTTTCTGTAATACAAGAATTGTTTCTCATTTATAAATATGTTCATAATTTGCAAAATGTATAATTTTATTTTACGTATAAATTATGTATAATTATGTAAATAAAATTCTATCTTGATCAATTTTATCATCATATAGGTTTAAAACTAACAACACTAAAAGTAAATGCAATTTTTTATTTAAAATACGCTTTTCATTTAATAAAATGCTAATTTAATGAAAATTAAATGATAATTTTTTATCAAGACTTATAATATTTGAAATCTTCATTAAATTGGAATTCTATATATTGTGAATCAAGCATCTATTAAAAAAATAGTGTTGTTTATATGATAATTTGTTCTTCTATTATTAATTTGCTCAAATCGTTTTTATTAAACCGTTTTCATTAAAACTTAATGAATAAAATTTATTGGATATTCATATCAAAAATTTACGTACAGAATTTATTGATATTTTTTCCTAAGATAGCGCCAGAAAATTTTTACAATATATGACGTTGCTAAATATTTCTTGCTTAAATATTTCTACTTACATACCATACCGTCGCGCTTGACAACTACATACAACATTTTTCGGATCGTTGAATGCGGATTTGGAATCAAAATTTGAAAATTCAAAATTTTTAATTTAGATTCGAAATCAGTGATCTCTTCTGAATATCGAGTTTCATCCCGTTGATGAAAATCTTGTTGAGGCCAGAACAAAATAAAACGATTTGTGTATTATTGCATCAATGTCCTTTTTATACATTCTGTTTTTGACGCAGAATCGCGTCAATGCCTGTCAGGTGGTTAATGTTATTAGTTTCAATTTTTGATAAAAAAAAAATGTTTTAAGTGTTCTCCATTTGACTCGGTATATGCATGGACACATCGATTATCCTTTCAAAGATCCGAGGCAATTGCGAATAATTTCACAAACATCAATTTAAATTTCAAGGACCGACAAGCAATCGCTCCAATAAGAGCTCTGGTAGAGCACAGTTGAGCAACTTTGTATTCAAACTTACAAATTTTTACACTGTTATGATATACGAATTAAAGTTGTCGAAATGTTGCATCTAGATCTCAATGATTAGGAACTCATAAACTTTTAACATATTTCGTAAATAAGAAAAAATTCGTACATAAAAAATATGAATTAGTAAAATATATTGTTTATGTAAATCATTATTTTCCTAATTTAATTGTACTCCACTTCATATATGTGTAATTAAAGCACAGGACTGTATCTAATTCGATTCGAATTTATGTCGCGCAGTTATTAGTTGGAGGAATGGATATTTCGTGCATAATTGTGTAGGAAAAGTACGTGAGAGTCATACACGATTATTCGTGTAGCGGTGGTTGCGAGACATTCTACCAAGTAGACAATCCAAGTTTCGAGAAATCTCTCGCCTGTACTGTGCGCGCCGGAAAACGATTATTGGCTGATGCACTTTGGCACTTTGTATGCATGTCGCGCATCGAAAGGGAAAGCAACATTATTTTCAAATGATTGTAGTCTGGTCCTCATTTGCGAAAGTTGACGACGAGTCTTAAGAGATGTCCTTCGTAACGTTTTGTGCTTTCTCCATTCTTTCGTCTTACATCCTACCATCATAAAAATGTACGCTTTTACAACCACTGTTTAACGTTTCGATTTTATAGCCGCGCAGCATTTTGCGAGGCGTCAATTTATGAAGAGAAGGATTTTACGAGGAAGGAAAGAACAAATTCAGATGCGACACAGAGAAATTAATTAGTTAGCATATAGTATTAACGTTTGTGTTAGTACACTTAAATAAATTACAAAAAAAATTGACAATAATATTATATTATCTTTATAGCATACGTTTATTAAGTTATAGATACATTTTAAAAGAGAAACTGTACTTAGAGAGTTCTATGAACCTAAAATTATACATTGATATATCTTTGTAAGGTTTAACCAAATTTTTTTAACATGATTCCGGTAACACAATAGCGCATTGCATATTCACGGCACGAGTGTCGTTTACCGTTTTTAAGTCGTTGTAACAAAAGGCGATGTTGATGACAATCGCGACGTTATTGTGTATATGGATCCGGTGATTCATTTTTGGGGGCCTTTCTTTCGGGCGACCTCTTTGTCCCTTGCGGTACCGATGACGCGTCACCAGCGCAAGGTTGACCGCGATTTCTCTTCGATTAACGTCGAAAATACTTACAATGTTGAATGTGCAGGTCGTATGCAACATACGTGCTTGCAACGGGGCGTATCGTCGAAACAAACCTGCCCAGATTCGATTACAGTCGCACGTGGCGCGTCGCGTCGCGTTTTGTAATGCGTGCAACACTAAAAGCGGTGCTTTATATCCCACACTTTCGTAAATGCGCCGGTCCGCGGCACCCTGGGGTTTCGCAAAATGAAAACTAACGGTTTCCAGGAGAAACGATCTCTCGCGATCTCATTTATTTGTCCGCTTTTATCATTATTACTGATCTGCTGCTTTTCAGCTTCGTATAAAAGCGCTTCAATTAAGGCTCACGCAACTTTTCGAGTTCTATATAGGATATGCATGATTGAATTAAATCGACATTAATTTTTTGTTTATCTTAATCATGACGGATGTAACGGAAATACACCCCCGAAGATTTCGTTAAAAAGCTCTAGGCTCTTCGCAAAGAAGAACGAGAGACTCGAGGATATTCGAAGTCGTTTTGTCCTACCACATACGGTGACAGATCGGACAGAAAGCCATACGCGATAGTGTCCTCTTGTTACGCATAATTGGATGAATATACGAACCTGGAGTGGAGAGAGCCGTGCTCCGTCATGACTCGGGGGGACTCGTTCGGGTAAAAATACGGCGGGCGTTCGAGACCACGGTAACAATCGCGATAATATACAGCTCCGGTTGCAACGCGAAAGTACCGGTGATTTGTGAAGGCCTTTCCGCGGTTCGTTGTGTCGCGGATGATCCATGGAATCGACAGTGTATGCGGCACGGCTCGATACGTGCACGGGGATGATTTACGAGAGGATCGTCGCTCCGCAATTCGCGCGTCGCGCGACGTTACTCGTCGATGAAATGTTTTTCGCAACCACACGCGACTACGTCGATATCTCTCGACGGACGGATGTCCCCGCGAGGCTAAGTAGCTCCGTAATTACACTTCCGTGTAACGCGCGCGAATGTAAGATATGATTTATGTGGATTTATGCGTATATCTGAAGAAACGATTGATTCATGGATTGCATCGTCGCTCTCACCATTCCTTTCACTTAATAAATTTCTATCTCTTCCGACTGAGAACATTCGGAGATTTATCATATTTTTTTCTACCGTGATTTTTCGATAGATATGTTAGTTAAGTGTTTTCGTCAATTTTTCCGTCGATCCTGTTTTTAACGTTTCCCATGAAAATCTTTAAAATTGATTTTACATTTGTAATCTTAAGCGGAAAGCATTTGCAATTTTCACGGAACGCGCGAAGATAATTAATTTTGCGACTATCTATATTTCGTCGCGCGTCGATGCCTTCGTGTTCTAAAGCAATCGAGAAATCGCAGGGAGAATGATGGGCTAGTAGCGATGGCTAGTGATGCGATCTCTCATCGGCAACGCAAAGTTAACAAAGCTAGCTTGAAACCCAGTAGTATAGTTAGTGCCGCGAGAGTCGAGAGCGCGTTGGCCCTCTCTGGCTCCTTTGCCTACCCTGCTTTTACTTCTATCAAAGCGAGAGAGCGATTCGGGGCATCGCTTTGAATCGTCTCGATTTCAGACTGATATACCCCGAAGATCGTTTTGCATCGATGGAACTCTAGCGTAATGGACATTTCGCGTGCACGTTAACGCATAGCGCAAATGTTTGCCCTGTAGGTCGACGCCGTTGTTTCCTTAGCCTCGAGTTGCAGTGACATGAATCTCTTTGTGCTGATCACGATATTGATATAACCAATATAATTGTGGAATAAAAAATGTGGTATAGAAATATTTTCTAAGAGTTAATTCACTATAGCCGATATTTACAATCGATATTCTTATATTAAATACAAGTCTTAAGATAAATCAAAGCTCTATAAAGGTAGCAGGAATCAAATTAGACTTATCGGAATTTTTAGTACTCATTTTGTACTAAATTGTACCATTAATGATAATTTTACAATCTTGAAAATTTCAAAATGGAACTCAAATTTATAGTTAAAAAATTCGAGTTCCATTTTGGAAATAAAAACAAATTATAAATACGTTGCGGATCAATAAATTATTAGGCTTGATAGATTCGGGATAAAATGCTTAATCTTGCAATGTGTTCCAGTTGCGGATGATCGGATACACCCTGTATATGTATATATTATTTGCCACTGTATTTTCCTGGAAATAATTATTATGCGCTTTTAATTTCCAGAAAAATTAACACGCCTAGCCTCTGAAACGTAATAGAACGTCAAGCAAAAGAGATCATGTAATTGTCTCGTTGATAGTCGCACTTGCGCGATCTGCGTTTCTTCATTAACTATATAACGTCTTCGCGCGCTGTAAATTTCCCGAGTAACGGAGCGGCGCGCGAATTCAATTCTATCATCTCTCCATCTCGTCGGAGCGGATGACTCTTCGCCGTTTCTCCCGTTTCGTCTCCATTCTGACTCTCCGGTTTATCGTCGATCCCGCGATTCTTTAATAACGGCGACCGTGATTTATCGACAGGAGCATATCAAGCGAGGGCGAAAAAGGGTGAAAGAGAGGAAAAGAGAGTCCGATGCGGCTTCAGACTCCGCGGGCATGAGGTGGACCCGCCCGGAATAGATACATATATACATACATAAGAGTGCACCGAACTATCGATTCGCCGCATTTTTCAGGCCCTCTTTGCACGTTCGCCAGTTTCGCATGTCCTTTTTTCCATTTTTTTTTTATTTTTTTTTATTTTGCCGGCCGTTCGACGAAATCTGCCGCGTCCTGAACGCGCCCGTTTGTTACCAGGAGAATTCCTGCGCGAGCGCGCTTGTAGGATTTTTTGATGGCTGCAGCCTGCGTTCCATCCACGAAAAATAGAACGCGCCGTCGCACTATCGCGCAAATAGGGCGTGTACATCGTTTCGTTTACTCGATACCTATCCGTTTCCGCTGGGTCGAATCCTCGGCGAAGCTATTCATAAATTTACTTATCGACCATTAATCTGGCATTATTATTGTCTCAGAATCTAGGGATGGTAGATAACAGAATCGGTTGTTAATACAATTGGATGTTTATGTCCATTTATACCAACTTTAATTTCGACTTACTTTTTATCTTTTTTTAAGAATTAGAAAAACATAAAGTATAAATTAACCCAAGATTAAAGTTAATCTATGTTGATAGAAATCACTCTTTCATGCAAGTAATAAGCCAAATCTTGGTGTGAGAGAGAGAGAGAGAGAGAGAGAGAGAGAGAGAGAGGTAAAAGCAGTTTGGCTGTAATGTCTTTTAATCGAGCATTGTTATATTTTAAAAATACATTTTACAATAATAATATAATTTATTTTTATTTTTGTTAGATATCTCCTAAGCTTTTTCCAAGATTTGCATGGAAAGAACGATTTTACTGAAA
>Ga0157364_1001888_pt1 | contig 18667 bp, 8 predicted proteins | sample AttsexASBM2_FD_111476 | JGI IMG/M metagenome (GOLD analysis project Ga0157364, IMG submission 111476) | Fungus gardens microbial communities from leaf cutter ant in Ribeirão Preto, State of São Paulo, Brazil - Atta sexdens ASBM2 | ecosystem: Host-associated > Fungi > Mycelium > Unclassified ...
ATAAAGTATAATAATTATTTTAAACAAACGAATCATCCTGGGGCTGATATACATGTAAACCAGAAAGTTGAATTTATCTGGATAAAAGAGAGAAACATTGCCGATGGAAAGACACAAACTAAATAAAATAAACGGAATATATTTTAACTTGGAGAAAAAGTATCAGTTGTCCTATATTCCACAAAAACGTATTGCTTATCCATATAATAAACCATATATTATAAACTAATTGAACTGTTGCGTTGATAATATGCAATAAGCGTAAATTTCTGCATGACACGTACTAATGAAACATTCTGGATAGAAAAGGATATTAACTGAATCAATAATTAATGTACAAGCATAATTACGAAATGGTCGAAATGTTAGCAACCTGTAACTGTTTATTCAGAGTAATTATGGATGCAACCCGGTGGAGAAGGATTCTATCTGTTTTACGATAGCAAACAACAGAGGAGACGCGTATCGCGAGATAAAGGCAGAATGTTAGATGCCACCAGGTTGGGACAGCATCACAAACAACGGAAAGCAGCACGATAGTCCCGCGATTCGACTGATTATTCTACCGACGCGATCTCCGTACATATTTACTCAACGGAATTTCTCTGGAAACTGTAGAGTCTCTCACATTCCTATTCTGTTATCTAATCGACCACTCGTTGGATCAATTATTGATCTAATAGAATTTCTGCGCCATGAATTTAAATGGAAAAGAATCTTTTGAAATAAATTCAAGATTTGTAATGTCACCTATTTGTTTATTAACTGCAATTTTTATTTATATCTTTCTATAATACAGTAAATAATAATGTAATAAAGAGAATAAGATAGATAAAATAATTTATTTTTATAAAATAAATAATCTAATAATTTCATAAAAATTGCTTGAATCAATAATCGTGGTTTAACTCTTTAATCTTTTTTGTCTCTTCTTGTCCAAAAAATTTCATTGTTTAACATATATAATGATATCTATTAACTAAATGCCTAATCAAATTTTTGAAATTGATTTTATATTTAAAAAAATAATTTTTAAAAACATTACATGAAACGTTGATTATAAGATTATGAGATTATACGAAGAAGAAAGTAATGTAATACGTATACATATTCGAATTTTGTCAAAAGAGCCTGAATTCGTACTGATAATGAGAAGCGTCGTGGCGAACATCGCGGTGAACAATAATATAACACCATGCATATAATGTAATCTGTGCATAATTGAACGTAAACATGCCGATAATTTGAACCGGCAATAGCGAATGGACGATGGCAGAGAGACAGAAGGAAAACAGTCATCACGCGGTTACATGAGAATATCCAGCGCCACCAACAAACGAATAATTGCCTTTGCTAAACTTGCATCCCTGCAATTAATGAAGCTAAGCACCCATGGGAGCGAAAAGCATTATCATTTTAACAAGCCACGATTGAAACATATAGAACAAAAGTGAAATAAATCCATAATTGGACGGTGTTACCCGAAAATTGGTTAACTCATCAAATACTCGTTATAGTGTGTTGAACGTAAAATTATTACGCTATTCACTTTTTGTTATGTATATCGAGGGTTAAAATTTTGGAATTAGTTATGATGTTCTAAGCAACATAAAAATGTAAAAAATATAAATGTACAAAACGCAAAATAGCATAAATGATGTTTGTAATTCTTTTTTATATGCAATTCTTATATAAATCTCAATTTTATTGCAAAATTGCGAATATAATGTAATAATCGAATTAAAAAATCGATTCTTAAGATTTATTTCTTTATTAGATCGTATCACGTTTCAGAATTGATTTTTCGCCTTCTGCGAAAATGCAGCTATAAATAGGATTTTTAATTTATTTTATGTAGCAGATTTTTGATTTCTGATCACGCAAAATAATGTAATTATAAATGTAATTATAATCTTTCATCTTTCTGTTAGTTTTACTTACCTGAGGATAGTCGCCGTCTTTCATTTGATAGTCGAACACATAAAAGTAAGTCTTAGGCATAGGTTCCTCCTCGCTGTCGAGGATCGGTGCAATATGAGGATTGTTTGGTTTCTTAGTGTGTCTCAAGGTGAAGAGATCTCCAGTTTGTACAAGCGGCGCTACGAATTGTGCATCGCTCAATGCCTGCACACATGCGTCTTTTGTATTGACGGGGTGTTGAACTGTTCGCTCCCAGTCAGTATACTCATTCACCACCTGAATACAAGGAATTCCAAGTCTATCGTGGCAAGTACTAGAACATTATCAGTATAATTTGTTTATCTTCTCGTTGAGATATTATATTTTTTAATTGCTTAAATAAGAGCATTGCCTAAAATATATTATTAACAATATATCTTTAATATATATTTTTTAAAGAGTGCATTGAAAACTTTCAGCGATAGTGTACGTTTAAATAAAAATAAAATAAAAAGATTGAAAAATCATTTAACCGAAATCAAATTGTTCCTTTAAAATAATTTACGATTAAGTTCTAACTAAAATTGTCAAAATAAAGCTGTTGCGAGCTGTTTTGCACACAATATCAGATTTATTTTCTCTTATCGTAATATCAGGAATGCGTTCGAGCGCGTTTATCTGCTATTAGCGCTCGTAAAAATATATTGTCGCAGTCATAATTATTTAATTGGCTATAATTATTAAGTAATGCCCGACCTGCATAGACCGATAACGCGCTGGCCAAATGAAATTGCATCGTCGGTGTATTTGGACAAAATGCAATGCTCGCGATTCAATCGTTATGTGTGAAACGTAACAATTACGTCCTGCGATAAATTCCGCGCGTATCCAACGATGTACGCGCCGCAAATATGCGCGGCATGTCACATACTGCTAGCAATAAATATAATTTAGCGTTATTTTTTAAAAATTCGCTATTGTCTAGTTCTCGAAGATTTCTTTATATTCTAGGAAAATAATTTCAAATTCTGATTTTAGGCGTAGAGAGAAAAAATATTAAATGTTTTTATCAAATAAGAATTTTTTAGTAGAAGTAAAATTTTGAATTAGTCTTAATCGGAGCCAAGATTTAGACATTGTGCATCTATTGTCATATGAAATTCGTTATCATTCAATTGATTAAATAAAGGACATTGACACTTACTGTATAAAATATTTCTGTGAGATGATAGACGTACGCATTTCTCACATATGTACGGATGATTCTGTCTCTTCTTTCTCCTTCGAATCCTTGCAGGACATCTTTTTCCGCAAACTTCCATAAAGCCTCACTTGTTGTTACGCCAAATAATAAATCGTACTTGTTGTTGCTCGTGATTGGTGCGCCATGTTCAGCTTTTTTTGGGAGAGGGCTAAAATCAAGCATCGCAATTTTAGTTTAACATTTATTTTAGTTTAATTTTATCAAATAATTTAAATAGTAAAATTTATTTCTAATATGTGTACAATCTTTTCATTATGTCTATTGCATGTAAATATATATCTTATATATATATATATGTACAAAGAAATAAAGAAGCGAAGGAAATTGAGTGGCAAATAAAAAATAAATCAGAAGAAGATAGTAATTATGTAAGATCATAATTTTATTGCTAGAATGCAGGATAATGTAAATATATATATAATTTTTGAATAATTAGGATACGGAAATCATTAGCATCTGGTAAATCTGTTTGGACTTGCGATTGCAAATGGAAATTGTAAGTTGGTTAGAAGGTAAAGATGATAACACAAACTCGTTCCATGGTTTCCGGTACGAGGGTGGTGCGATCTTCGATTGTAAGTATGCTAATGACGTTGTAGAGTTGAGGCAGGTCGTTTACAATCGCGTTAATGAACCACGCTAATGTTCGCGGTGGAACCGGCTCGTTTAGCTCCTTTTTCCATTTAACGAGAAAACTCCGGGATCCGTCAGACGGAAGACGGAAAGCGAAATTATTGTGGAAGCCGACGTTAAGTGCGAGACCCCTCTCTGGGCAAGAAAGCAAAGCCGAGCCCGGAAGTGCACACATCAAAATAACTTTTCCGCTGCTTCACGGATTTCCTTTGCCGCCGCGAAAGAAAATGTAGAAATATACGCCGCATTACCATAAAACTCTATTAAGCCCGTTCTACCGGAATCCGAGGATTTTCCCCTTTTCCCTCTTTTTCCTCACTGTGTCTCCAGATTTTATCCTTTTCCCTATTTGTACCGTGGCTATATCCAAAATGGCACTAAGAGTTCGCAGTGCGTATAAACATATTTTATATTATATTTTGGTTCTGTATCGGGAGTTAAAAAGAAATTGAAAAATATTGAATGATATATTAATTTGGAGAGATTCAAGAATTTTGAAATTTAAATTTAAACAATTTTTAGAATTGAAAAGTAGTAGAGAATTTTTTCTTGTTCATAAAAAGCATTCTTTTAAAAATTTATAAAATCATAGAGCAACTTGGAATCTTACATATTAATAGAATACTCTAGAAACTTACGCGAATCCTTGAAATTCAGGACCGAGGTAAGAAAGAAGATCCTTTTGAAAGTCTGGTTTAATGACGACGCCATCGACACTTGGACCAAACGCACTAAGAAATGTTGGGGGCTGAATGTCGACTTGCATTAGTTCTTCTAGACTACTTTCTCTCAAACAATCGACTATAAGCTCATTATCTTTAAGAAGATCATCAGGAATGGTACAGTTGACCGCCTTGGCTAATTTCAGAGCGTAGGATACAGGATCTTCCACCACGGCCCAGGATGAAAGAGCGCTACCTGACAGCAGTATAGCTCGCTTGAATAATCCTGCAAATAAATAAAACGTCTCTCGATTATTTTCAAATATACCATACTATGTGTGTGTCTATGGAATTATAAAATTAATTATACTTAGGTTTTTAATTATTTTTGTGTTATTTTACAAACCTGTTATTCATTATTTTCTAATATATTTAAGTTTTAAGGTAAATAAAATATTTTTCATTTAAGATTTTTAATATTTACAATATTTTGATTTTTAGTACTGTAATTTTTCTGTTTAAATATTTTAATGATAGATATTTGTAATCTTTTTCAAACATGATATATGAAGTATAAGAAACATTTTATTCGTAAAAATGTTTAATTACTTTTTATATCTTAAGTAGTTATTTATCTTATTTTGTAATTTATTTTAAGTTTTTTTCAAATTGCATGTTTCTTGATGATTAAATATTTGGAGCGTGATATTTTGAATCATTACGTCTGATGCTAGAAGAAGCACAGCGATTGCGACACTGAATATTATACGAGTGGATTGTTTGAGGAGGAAATTATGCTGGCGAAAAATGGCGCTGCGAGTGGATGGAAGCCACGTCGTTACTCCCGGTGAGAAAAAAAAGACCAAAGTCGTTCTCGAACTTAAAGAAAAGAGATGACCAACGACCCATAATTATCCGAGAAGAAAATCATTCTAGCGCATACTCACATAGACGTTATTTGCCTAAGGAAAAACGGGATGCTCCGTTTTGTACTTTAAGAAGGAATTTTCAATCTCCGCTCCTCCTCTTGACGCCATTATAGCTCGTCAGTGGTTGTATTATAAGCATCGCGCTAAGATAAAAATTATTTTCGCCTTGTATATCAAATTACTTTCTTCGTTTTTTATCCTCTTACGTGTAATAATATCTTATATAACTTTCATTCATTTGCTACATTTACTTATCAAAGCGTGTTATGTAAACTTGAGATTTTCAATAATATAATTAAAAAAATTGTAAAGAATACTGAAATTTATTATTTTAAATGATCACAATTATCCAAAAATTTTTACAAGAATTGAGTTTTATTGTTGAATATTCTCCAAGAGAATTTCTCCTAGCACCTAGTAAGAGATGAAAATGTATTTCTCAATTTCAAGGAAAAAGATATCAAGATAGGTAGGATATTTTCTACTTCGAGAAGATGTTGTGCTTCGATTGTCTCATTAACTTATCAAGTAAAAGCAACTTATTAAGAAAATTAACGTGATAATGTTAGAGAAACAGAGGGAAGAAGAGAAAAGGATCAGAAAGAGAGAGAGAGAGAGAGAGAGAAAGGTTTTTTAAGAGAGCAAAAGCAGGAAATAACAGGACATCGTCGCGTCTCGAGACAGCCGCCTTGGAAAAATGGAATTCTCATTTCTATCTTCTGTGATACGGGAAAGAATGAAGCATCCGTGGAGCTAGGATGGTGAGAGAAAAGTCGGCATGCCGGGATCCTTCCCGATCGGAGATCCTTTCGTGCGCAAACAAATAAAAGAAAATTATGCTTTTTCTCTTGCGACACAAACGAGTACAAGCGTTTTAAATAATAGAATTTGCAAACAATGCGAATTTTATTAAGCGAGAGAATTTTATGACATTAATGTCAGAATACCGAAAGGAATGGCGCCATAAATCTGATGCTTAATCGCAAAAGTGAAATAAATGAAACAGGCTTTTTTCATTTTTTTATAAAACCTTATTTATGACAACATTCTACATAAACTATCATCTTCATAATCATGGAACCTTCGTCAATTTAATCCTAGAATGCTGTCGCTATTGGGTGATACGGTATTATTATCGATACATATATTTTATCTACAAGGAAATCACTCTTAATTAATGTAACACAAGTTTTTTTTATACATTTCATACTTTCACAATGACAAAATATATTACATTTATAATATAGATTTTTATAAACACAAATAATCTAATTATCAATTTAAAAGGAAAGAAAGAACAAGTACACTAATCAAATTCAATCTTAAAATAATGAAATATGAAGCATGTAATTCACTTGTGGGTGCATCTTCTTATACACTCAAATAAAATATATAATAACACAAACTGCTTAAAAAGTAAAGTCACTTATGCTTTCTGTCATAATACTAACCATTAGAAAATTGATATATGTACAACAGGACTTTTAAAAGCTTATCTCCACGTAATTGTTCTAGTTTTTACAAACATAGCAAATTAGATCACTGAAGACATAACTTGGCGCTCAATGATTTCGCTCACTTGAACGTAAAATTTACATGTCGATAACATTTTATGATTAATCGCTCAAATGTCAGTTCAACGACTCTTTCTTCAATTATTCGATCGCATCATCATTTGAGTAATTTCTCGTAATTTATCGTTTGAGATATATCATGCTTCTTTAATTAATGAAATCAAGAAAGTAGACAAGGAACGTAAAACAACCGCGACGTGTAAAAAGTGTGGAAGGAAAAACTCCCATCTCGGACACGCGTGGATGGCTTTGCCTTCCTCATAAGGGAGGGAAGTATTTTCCAATAGCGCTCACGACGAAGGTGGTGTCGGTAGGAAGAGACGATATTTCACGCACATAATATCACGAACGAAGGAACGAGATGGAGTAAAGATGAAAAGAACGAGACGAAAAGAGATAAAGAGAGATGGGGTGACGCCCGGGGGGGAGAGCTTCCCCGTATCCTCTCAGCCATGTCCATCCCCAGAGGGGTTTGCAGGGGCTGTTAACCATCGAACGTTAACCGTGAGCACGACCACGAAGATGGTCCGCTGCTGTTACTGGATGAAGATATAAAGGGAGACAGCCAATATCCTCGGCAATGTGTTACAGCGCCGATCGGCGCGAGTTCGTCCTCGAAAATATCGCGAACCCTGCAAAAGAGATGGGTAGGGGATGGTGGATATCGGGAGAAAGAAATTTCAAGCTGATATTCTTGCTGGTTTAAGCTACTTCTCATTTCTAAATTCTTTTCTCCCCCTTTTTCCAGAGTGAAGTATGCGATATGAAGATGGCGATTTTCAGACGACAGATGGCACATAAGTGACGAAGTTTTCTACGGAATATTCCGATCACTAGACCTTGAGGTTTTCAGCATTCTGCTCTTGAGATTCTAAAAAGAATCTTTACATTTTCTTGTGTGATGACATTATATAATTTTATGATAAAATAATTTGCAGAATATTAAAATCGTAGGATGTGCTTTTAAGTTTACATTTTGCTGAAATATTTAAAAATTTAAGCTTTATAACAGATCTGAAAATAATTTTGTTGGATCATCAAAATAATTATGTAGAGAAACTCAAGCATAATGAGCAATGCTCTAAAAAGTTTTCACATTCTAGCAACTAACTCGAGTGTCTCTCTCTTTCCTACATAATTATTTTGATAACCCAACAAAATTATCTTCAAATCTGTATTTAGCTTCACAGATATTTGGCTTTTTTCATCCTTATTTGAATTTTGAAGATATAAAATATATCTATAGTTAAAAATTTTTAAATGAAAGATCTTGTATTATGTGATTATTTATGGATAAAATTGAGAACCTCTGTTTGCTTGAATTCGTCTTTTTTACTGTGAGAAAGTAACGGAGATCTTACAAAGACGAACTCGACACATAAGCTCGTTTTGTCTTTCGATCGTTGAAGATCTTGTTAGCGAATTCAGTTGCAATTTGATAGATCGATATAAATTCTTGCAAGCTCGTAAGAGCAAGCTCAATCGAAGAAAATTCGTTTTTGAGGCGAAAAGAAGAAAGTCTACCTTCTTATTTGCGAATACGTAATTGGTGTAACGAGTAATTAACTAACGCAAAATAATGCACTGTAACGAAGCTCATGTAAAACTTGCTACTCTTCAATTATGTGTAATGCGAAAGCGCTTTTAATCATTTATGAGACGCGCGAGCGCGGCGTGTTCTCTGAATAATTACGAGCGCAACACGGTGGTGAACGGTTCAGAAATTTCGACTGACTTCATTCTCGAGGAAATTTATTCATTACGCCTGCCTGAATTTTACAATTTACAACCATAAGTCGCTTTTAACGAAATACTGTTTTTTTCCAACTTTATTGCGTTAGTTTATAAGCTCGCGTGGATAGCGTTTTTCGCTCAGTTGATATATCATTCAAACTATGTCGAAACTCATGTTAACTCAACAAGCTTTAATCACTTACCCCGAATAACGGTGGGGCTAATGGCGAGAAAATGCACGCATGCGGCTCCGGTGCCCTGGCCCATAAGGGTGACATTTTCGGGATCACCCCCGAAACGTGCGATGTGCTCCTTAACCCAATGCAGGGCAGCGATTTGGTCCATGAGGCCATAATTTGCAACCCTTGCCTTAGTCTGTGGCGCCACGTTGGCGTTCAGGAAGCCGAGCACGCCCAACCGGTAGTTCATGGTGACGATCACTTGGTCGGTGTAGCTGGCTAGGACGCTACCATCGTAAGGGTTTCCGCTGCCCCAGTCGTAGCTCTCACCGTGAATGTACAGCAACACCGGATGCTTCCTGCCGCCCTCCACCATGCCTGCGACACAAAGGGATCGCGTCGCGACGCGACGCGACGCGTCGTTTTAGTTCCTCTTTTGCCAGCGGCAAACAGAGGTGACAAAGACGACGGTGCACGGTGTTGTTGGCGCCATCGTCTTCTTTGTCACGGACATGTCGAGAACACGAAGCGTCTACCTGCCGAAGCGGCTCGTATCCGGACATGACCCGGTATTGTCCCATGTTCCGGACAGAACCGTGCTGAGTGTTGCAATATTATCAAATTTCTTTCAAGTGTATGTAGTTTTTTAATAGAATAATTTTATTAATTTACAGTACCGTTCAAAAATTTCAGTAAATGGCAAAGTTTTTTTTGATAAATAGAGAAAAAATTTAAAAAAAATTGTTTTTGCATTTTACACTATTTGTTAAGTCAAATTAATATTTTTTTGTACATTTTCAAAAAGTTAAATACAATATTTGAACTCTCAGAATTTGCATCACATTAAACTTACAATGTTAGAGTGTTTATTTCTTAATTAACACACTGTCATTCATTTTTATAGACTGTGATTGTTTCTCTCACTCTTCCTTATACAATCGATGGTTGTAGAATAGACGGTTAGAGAATGTGTTACCTGATCATAATTTTTAATCTTTGCTAAATATTTTTCGACTAGTATTGGTTTTAAATTGCTCTAGTTTTTCTTTATTTCTTGACATAAAAACTAAATTATATATATTACATCAACATTTCTTTAGTTAAAAAATAAAAAAGCTCAATAGCGCCAATAGCTAATGCATTTGGCAAGCAATTAGTTAGTCTCTTTTTGTTTCGCAGAAACAGCATTTATTGAAACTTTTGAACGATATAATTTAAATAAAATTTAAATAAAAATACATAAATATTTTTTTAATTAAATTTTTTTCTTTTTAATTAAATTGGAAATAAATTCAATGAATTTACGATTACGACAATCATTTGCGATTACGATGTTTAATGTATAACTGATTCTGTAGCTTCGAACATACTTGTAGTACATGGAATATTATTAGTATGTCTCATTTCGTTCCAAGACATAAAGTCTTGAAAATTGGTAGGAATGAGACATGAAATTATCGAGCCGTAAAATTACAGAGAACCACTCTCGTGCTATCTTGTAAAGCTTTACGACAGCGGTTTCACTAATGCGTCCTTTCTAAAAGAAAGAAAAGAAATAATATCTTTCTCTCTACGCTCTATACGAAAGGATATATTTGCCATGTAAGTAAGTCTAATAATCTTAACCTTCCAGAAAAGTGTACAGGATAAACATTAATGCTGTTTCTAAATTCTATATCTGTAATATGAGTGTTTCTCTGGTCACAGGTTTCTTGACAAAAAAGGGGAAATTGATATTTTTTAAATTTTTAAGAAAGAACGAGAGATATCCAAGTTTTTCCTGGAATATGCCCTTGGTTTATATAACAGCTTTTAGTTTTATTCCGTACTTTTTTTCACGAAATGACATTCTTTGGAAAGTTTCGCAACTATTTCTTCCCTTTGCTCCTCTTTCTTCCACTAGACTTTCTATATGACTAGACACATGGTCAACATGGCTCTTTGTTTCGATAAGAGCCACTTCCGTTTTACTTTCGCGACCATAACGACGAGAGTGGCACGGTGAAGTGATGTGGTAGGTCTGCGTATATTTCGCGATAAGGAACGTCCCCGGAGAGTCCTCCGATGAAAGAAATCTACAATTCCAATGTTCTTACTGTATGCATTTCTCGGTGGTTCACACACACAAGATTCAGAAAATGTAAGAAAGAAGTTTACCTTAGTTGAGAATTTTACCTTTTTGAGAAGACAGATTTCGGGGCACAATATTCGAAAGATACGTATGTTCCAATTTATTTGTCGTCAATTCAGTTAATTGTATGTGTTCAGAACTGTGCTTTTTATCCGGGACTAAACAGAGATGTATTTCTATTATACTATTATATACATTAAAAAAAAACATTATAACGAGACTATTCATTTCTCGTAGCTTTTAGACGTTGAATACTTCTTTCCAAATTGTTCAAAAAGAAGTCATTTTATTAGTCCAATTAATGAATATCCTTTGCGTAATTGACTCACAAATTTTTGATAAAAGAGGTGCTTTAATACACATTATCTGTTCTTCCATTGAAAATGTATGCTTTCCAAATTGTTCAAAAAGAAGTCATTTTATTAGTCTAATTAATGAATATCCTTTGCGTAATTGACTCACAAATTTTTGATAAAAGAGATGCTTTAATACCACATTATTTGTTCATTGAAAATGTATCAGACATGGGATTTTCTCCCTTTTAATTCTTCATTTTTCCCCTTTTTATACAATAGCAGAAACAAGTTTCGAATTTCCATCTTTTTTTGTAGTTAGATCTTGATGCTTATCGGGTATTTCGTATCTTGATATAGGAATAAGTTGGGATTCTTTGATCTGTCAAGAAAAATTTTCCTTAATCCACCTCCGATTCTTCTCCTCAACCTCCTCCGAAATTATCTCAGAATCTTAATCAGGTAAGTCTTCCGTCTCAAAGTACTTCACAAGTTAGCGGCGTATTTGCCGAGACTCTTTATTCGGATTAATGCAGATCCATTTTAAATCCGTTTTCCTTCGCTGCGTACACAGAAGACGTCTCCCGCGATATATAGTATAACGAGAACAAACTGCATAAAGGACGTTCTAAAAATTCATACAAATATACTGGAAAAATTGTGTCAACTTTTCCAAAGTACATGAAAATATGTTTCTTAAATAATTGATGTTTTCAATTTGTAACAAGTCAAATATGAAATAAATACACGGATTGTAAAATTGTAAAACTCATATTGTGAAAGTAATACACGTAAGTATAAAATTAAATGAAAATAGAGAAACAACATGGATTTACTATTCAATATCACAATATGAACATCGTGGGACATTTTTGTTTCACATGGTTTATATGTCATGATCGTTCGGGATCGTTCGGAAAAAATTTATATAACATATATATAAATTGTAAAACATATACGCGCGCATTATAAATATAGATAGAAGCTTAGAGAGATAAATAAGCTCCAAATACAAAATTTATTTCTCAGATATAATATATCACAGTTAATAATATTAATGTTAACGTAATTGGAGAATATTTCGAAAAAAATCGAATCTTTTGAGCTGTTGCAGATGACGGTGAATTAATAGTAGGCGGGGCAGACATTAATCGAAGCGAACTGGAGATAAATTCGACGATTGGACGAACGAGCCGTTGCACTCGAATGTTTCGAAATGGCTGCGACGCGAAAATGTTTAACGTTAACGCCAAAACTCGATATTACAGTGGGCTTTCTGCATTTGCTGGGGATACTCGATAAATCCCGTTCGGAAAATAGATTAGCGCAATAGGTCATCAGCGAGACTTCTCACGACATGCGCGCATTGATATCAATTTATTTATTCTCTCTGCATCCCCCCTCCTCACCCTCGATCAAAAACGGATGTCAAACATGCCTGAAATAGTTACAACTTTGTCTCTGCAGGCTTTGCATCGATGTACATCGATATAGTGCTCGTTAATTAACGTTGCCAGATGAGTTAATATTAACGAGCATCGATAATCGTAATTCGCTACGTTCTGACGTTGACTTTCAATGGTCTTTCATTGTTTCGAAGCGTGACACGTTATCAGAAATTGTTTTACGCAAAATATATTTTGACGCTAAAATGATTAAATAATTAATATAATCTACCTAAATCGGACATTCAATCTAATGTAATAATGGATATGACATGCGCAACGATTTATAGAAACGCATTGTGCATGCCCTTTTCTCTACAAAATAGTAGTAATCCGAGTTTAAAAGTCAAAGGGTGAATTTGTTAGCGTAACAATACGTTGCCGCGGGGTCGACCATTTTTGCAATGATGTTATTCGTCCATCATCGGAAATCCGATTACTCAGTTCCGCTTTGGCCTGCGCTTTCGGAGTATCATTTTTAGCTCGTTATTGTGACAATCCGGCATGTAAAGCTCAGTTTATACCGTCCACTTTAGATTATCAGCTGCATCATCCATAAATTAATCGAGCGATGAAAAGAATTGTAAAAACAGAGCCGTACTTAAATATGCACGTAAATGTATTCCAATCTATTTCATTTAATAATATATTTATCCTTCACGTAAGTTTTATGTAATTTCCATTTTACCTTTTATTAATATTTTAAATATCATTATTTATCAATGCTTTAAATTCATCAAATAAAATTTTTTCTCCAGATTTCAGACATTTCTTCAAGTTTTGAGAAATTGCAATTATAATATCTAACAGATGAAAATAAATGGGGTCATTATCTAAAGTGAATAGTGTAAATTCAGTAGAACGTAGATCAATTATTGCTGGCGATATTACGAGAGATTGCGTAGCTGTAACGTAGTGAAACTTGCAGGCGGCTTCGGTAACTTTATCGCTCGCGACTCATTATGCACAAACAGAATCAAAAGTACGTAATTACATCGCGAACTTTGCAGTGCAAACTGCGACGGGCATAATCCACACATAATGTGCGCAGTACGTGAAAGCAAATTAATTACTTCGTTCGTTGCAATATCGCCGGCAAGTTTGTAAACGCATGGACAAAGCTTGGCTATGCCAGATTTTATTTAGTTGTAATAATTGATTTTGTATCGCTTTTATAACGTTCTCATTATTTTTCAAAATGACCCATATTTTAAAGCTAAAATTAATAAAGTATTTTAAATAAATTACCGCGCGCTTGTTAACCTTTAACCACATATAAGGATTTATTTTAACCTGTATGACATTTCAAGACTTAACTGTATTTTATATTTATTATCATATTTAATTTGCATCGAGTTATATTTAATATTTACATTTATTAAATTAAAACAATGCGATTTTATAAATAATGTGAAAGATTAAGAAACGAATAAATACATTTCTAGCTCAACAAACAGTAAAGATTAAACATTTAGTTTTAATTTTATTTAAAATAAAAATTTACTTTGAATAAGTTATTGCTACTCAAATAATTATTGAATAAATTGCTTATTTATTAATACTTGTATAAGTTTTGAATAATGTAATCATTTTTAATAAAAAATAAATTTTTTAAATGTAAAACAATACAACTCAATAAATAAATTTTAATAAAATTTTCATTTGATTATTTCTTTTTTAATTGTAATATAAAAATCATTTTTATAATAAAAAATAATAATTCAGTAACGGTAACAATAACAAAACAAATTATTAAAAAATAAATCTCAAAATACAAGAGTATTTTCATAAATATAAATAAATTTTATTTTATTTATTATGTAAATATCAAACAATAAATAATTTAATTTCTACTGGAGTAATTATTATTATTATTATTTCTGTAAAATCTTAATCTGCACGCTGGTGTAAATTAAGCAAACGACAAGTCAACAAAACACAATGTAAATTATCATGAATGCATCTCTAACGTTATAATGTTATCCTTTCAGCAATGAATTTTATTATTTTAAATTGTTATAAGCAAACTTCAATATATATATATATATATACATACAGTGAGAGCAAAAAGTACAAGAAAATTTGTTATAAAAAAAACCTTCTTTGTAGAAAATAAACATTAAATTTATATAATGAATACTGTTCTAATATAAACAAACGCGCTTCGCATGTATTCCTGATTTTAGAAGCTAAATTTCTCGTCTGTACGAATACTTTTCAAACAATACAATTTTTAATTTTCGCTTATTTTTCGGATGATATATTTTGTATAATTAATACACATTTTGGTACATATAATTTTAAGAAAATATTCTATCTATTTTATTCTTTATCTATCTATTTTATTCTAATCTATTTTATTCTTATGAATAAATTGTTAATTATCCACACAACAAGAAATGATCGTTAATTAAACGTCGAAGCGACGTCAAATTGGTATTAAAATCATTAAATTTAATCATTTAATTTAATTGAGTCAATTCGACTCATTGATGACATGACTTATTTCTCGCTGGATAATATTTACTTTTGAAAAACAAAATTTTTTAAAAAAATATTTTCTCTGTACAAATATTTTTGTACTCACTGTATATGTTCATACGTATGAAATGTATGCAATGAAAATTCTTTAAAGTATAAGAATACATTATATAAATTTTCATCAAATTATGTGAGTTAAAGTCGCGTAGAAATCAAACTATTTGTTAGAAAGAGTCTACATACAAAAGCACGAATGCACGTGTGTGGAAATTCACATACGTGAAGGACAGCACAGCTAGTCGAATTCACCTAAGCGTTCCAGGAACTCCCTGCGTTATATCCTGCGTCATAAACTCGTGAGGATATCTTCCTTTAGTGCGCGATAAAATAAACCACGATCACTGTGTTATCATGCTGCGCCGGAGGGATGTGTTAAATTAAATTGATAAACACTACAACAGCAGCTTTACAGCAATCGCCGCTGCGTGCCAAGCTTTTACGACGCCCGGGAAAGAAAGCGAGAGCACAACGTCTCAATAAGTCTCAATAGTACAAGTTAATCACCTTTCCACAGATTATTTTTATGGAAAACAAGAGCGATAATTTTATAGGAAACAACAACGATAATTTTTAGCATTTTACCGATTGATTTTTTTTTTGTGTAAATATGCAACCTGTTTCAACTTCATAATTTTACTTTGTATAGATAAGAATCTTTTTCCAATTATTGCTAAATTATTAATTTCTATTTATGATGACTATTTATGATAATTATAATTTTCTGTTGTGTTACTTTTATCAGTTGCAGCTGATAAAAGAATTCTTAAAAAGCTTGTAATTAGAAAATTCTTAAAAGTTTTTATTTAAAGAATTTTTGTTGAGAAACAATAAACATTAAATTGACAAAAAGTCCACAAGTTCAGAATGAACAAAATGCGGTAGTAGTTTTGAGACATCCAAAAGAAATTAATTAAATAATCGTTTGCAGCGTGCGAATATCAGCATCCCCTTGGCGGATTTTTGCCGGTAAACGAGATTAGAGGGCAAGCGAGTAGTTTTTGAGCAGAGATGCAAACAGAGGACTGTCGGAGCGCAAAGGGTATGAAGAGAGACAGAGAGAGTGAGAAGGGAGGAGGGTTGGAAAACGCTGTGCAGAACTTGGCAGTCGCGCGGGCTCCGGGCACGATCTCACTTAATTGGGGTCGTGTAATTTAAGTTAAGCAAGTCGTAAAATTTGAATCGTAATTGCGCGCATCCGTTACATGCACACACATGCAAATACACAAGGCAATACTTTGTGCATGTGTGCGCAAATGTAATCGAAAACCGCTTTCAGAAGAGACTGTCGAATAGATTCGCATGTTCTTAACATTGTTTTTTTTTTTTTGGGATAAATGGTTTTCAAAATTAAATTTTTGGATTTATTCACATTTCTATCTAAAGTAAACAAGAATAGATAAAAATTGAATGTTTTTCAGAAATTCGATTTCAGATTCAAGAAATTAAATAAAAGTTATTAGTTTTATAGGAAGAAACTCAAGTGAGCTTTTGCATATACATTTCTAATAGCTAATGAGAAGCCATACGACGACCACGTTGCCGTGATTATTTGAATTAGATTTATGTTTTATGTCATTATTATTTTACTTACTTATTTTTGTTTTTAACTATGTATATTTGCTTGTAATTTATAATGTATATTCAATTTATGTAATATATTATATTCTGAAATATTCTATTCAAATTTAATATCGAGTTTACTAAATTAAAATAAATTTAATTTGCTTATTATAAAACGTTCGTTTTTCTTCGATCAATTTTATAATATTTTTCCAATAAAACACATAAATTCTTGCTTTGAATTTATCATAAATAAGCCTTTCTAATATTTTTAATAAGTAAATTTTAAGATTATTATCAAGAAAGTACTTTGTTAAAGAATAGAAAATTAATTAAGTAATCTCTTTTCTTAGCAATAGAATGATATTTTTTTGCGATATGTTCGTGCGAGAGAAAATGATGAAGTGCACACATATTTTCTCTGTTCCTTAATTTCAAAAATGGAGAAAGTCAACTTTAAATAACAAAGTTATTCATTATATTTCAAATAACGAAGTTATAATAAAAATTTGATTACATTATGCAAAACTGCGCACAATCGTCGTTCTGATTATCACGTATGTGACTATAATTGACAAAATTGAATTTTCTCGATTTATTTATTTAAAAAATAACATAATTTTATTCCTCTTGAAACGCAGAAATTTGACACCGTGTCCTGCGCATTCTTATCTTTGATTTATATATTTATAACAATTGTAATAAATTATTATAAATATACAACTTTACAAATATTATACTTTCTAAAGGTATCAAAATACATGTAAAAATCGTTTGATAATTTTTATAATTATACTGATAAAAGTGACGAAAATTGATCCAGGACACGAAAGACCGATCGTGTATAGTAAGAACCAAGAGCCAAAAACTAAGGTGCATGCTAAGGATTAAATAAAACTGTACTCTTTATGTTGGATTTAGTATCATATGATAAAAACAAAATAAATTTGGAATGTAAGAAGCAGAATGTTTAACATGTCATGAATTTATGTCATAAAGAATTTAATTTCTTTTAATGTATGCATTGCCTACAGTGTTTGCAGTTATTGTTTAACGAAAGTTCACCGGCCTGCGCCGAGACTGTGCTATCTGTTACTATTCGCAACGCACGAACAAGAAAGTAAGATGTATATTTGAAATACGATTGCTAATAATTATTCAGCACATGTGTAATTTTTGAGATTAACGATATTTAAGCGTATTGAGTTGACAACGACGTATTGAAGCAAACATTACTTATTTATCTCGCATTACTTCATTCATTTGAAATAGAATATGTATGCGCTAGAATGTAAAAATGATAAATCACTGTTTTTTTACGATCAATATTATCTCTTTAATTTGATGCTTAGAACCAATCTCGCATTACATTGTGATGTGAACATAATTTATCTATTACTTTTCCCAGATTAACAATACGGAATAAGATATGAATGACAAAATTTTAAAGTGACAAAAGTCGCAATGCATCAATCTTTTATTAAAAGTATTATACAGTGAGAGCATAAAGTACAAGGACATTTGTTATAAAAAGAGTCTTATTTGTAGAAAATAAACTTCAATTAGCAATTTTATACAATAAATACATTCTAACATAAACAAACGAGTTTCGTATTCCTGATTTTAGAAGGTAAATTTCTCGTTTGTACGAATACTTTTCAAACAATACAATTTTTAATTTTCGCTTATTTTTCAGATGTTGTACTTTGTATAATTAATACACATCTTTTCTATGCATCATTTTAAGAAACATGCAGTCTATTTTATTCTTTATGAATAAATTATTAATTATCCAACAAGAAATGATCATCAATTAAACGTCA
>Ga0157364_1001889_pt1 | contig 18667 bp, 14 predicted proteins | sample AttsexASBM2_FD_111476 | JGI IMG/M metagenome (GOLD analysis project Ga0157364, IMG submission 111476) | Fungus gardens microbial communities from leaf cutter ant in Ribeirão Preto, State of São Paulo, Brazil - Atta sexdens ASBM2 | ecosystem: Host-associated > Fungi > Mycelium > Unclassified ...
GTTTCCCCGACACCTGCAGAAACTTTCCTCTTATTTCTAACCGACTAAACCTGTGATTAGCCAGAGAGTTTATCGAAATTACCCCGTAAAACGGCTGCGGGCACCAATGTGTGTACTCGGGTTATGCCTGCAACAGGACGTGCATTCCATTAACTACAGTTGCGTTATTGCGGTATCGTGTAGAAAGCTCAAGACAGTCACTTTGAAGTGATGGAGGGAAGTACTACGATGGTGTCCCCTGCAGGAACCGTAAAAAAATCATAACTCGATGTAAGAATTGAGAATATCCAGATGCCTTTATTAAATTTACCCATAACTTTACCCATTAGGGCTGGAAATAACGTTTTTCGCTACGGCACAATTCTAACGGTCAGGTAACTTTACCATCCCATTCAAAATCCCTTCACCATAAACGTCACCACTCCGATCACTCTGGCATCGTCCAGGGCGTCTCCTTCGATCATTACATCATTTGAGATATACCGCCTGGCGCGCACCTCGGCAAATACCAAGCGGCCGGATAACTCCAGTTACACCATGCTCCCCATCCTGGCGGAATGCCCGGTTCTGCAACGGCATACCCGTCGGTTGTCTGGATCACCACCGACTAGGCAGTGATTCCCATGACGTCCTCAGGGGGTAATCTTTAGCCGGGGATGGGAAGTCATTGGGGAGCCACTATCAGGATAATAAACAACCATCAATGGTATACTAATTAGCCAACCAACCATTTGCATGGAAATATTCTAAAATAACATTATCATAATCCTTACCTTTTCTTTACGTGACATTCCGATTTATCCTATTTGTTGATATATTACTCTTTTTAGAGACTTTGTGACCTCAAGCTATGGAATTTTTATGTATCTCATGTTGAAAGATGAAAAATATGGTAACGTGCCATTTCAAAGGTTTATATATGCTATTTATGCTGCATTAATCCTTGCAGCTTATGCGCCTGTTTTAATTTCTACTTATGCCTTTTCAGATGATTGGGCAGCAGCAAATGAATCTCTTACAGGAGGAGATTCGTTTAGGTGGGATGTTATGTCAGGCAGACCAATTTTTGCACTCTATCGGTTGGGATGGGTTAAGTTAATCCATGGCATAGATGATATATTCATTTTGCGTTTTTTTTCAGTAATATGCACCATATTTTTCGCTGTTAGCTTCCATAACTTCATCCTAAAAAGAAAGATCTTCAGTGATTATTGGATGGTTTTTACTTGCCCTATACTAATATCTTTATTACCGTCATTTCAGGTATATAATTCATGGGCAACATGTTCTCCATTTGTATTATCCACATTTCTTTCATTATCCAGCTATCGAGTTATTACTCAACGCAATAGCATTAGCTATCCTACAAAGTTAGCCTTTGGAGCATTACTATTAATAGGTTCATTTGCAATATACCAACCGACATCACTAACCTTTATTTTTTTTATGATGATAGATTACTGCTTTGGTAGGGATAGAAGGCCGCAAATAAAGGATTTTATATCAGCATGTCTAGTAATGGCTTTGGGATTGTTAAGTTCCGTTTTTTTATCTAAAGTTTTACCAAAAATTTTATACGGAGAAACATTATCCCGAGCACAGTTTACTAATGATCTGGTAGGTAAATTAGATTGGTTCGCCAATGAAGCGTTCATCAATGCACTTAATAACTTCAATATCACACCTGGGTTAATATATGGTTACCTGTCGGCTTTTTTATTAATGGTCGGGTTGATTTCATTCGTTAATAAAGATAGGGCTTTCATTAATTACACCTTCTGCATCCTAATGCCAATAGCCTGTTACGCATCAAATCTAGTTATAAAAGAAAACTGGGCTGCTTTCAGATCATTGGTGGGACTAGAAATGTCTTTATCATTCTTCTGTATTTGCGGTTTATTTTTTATAATAAAGAAGATAAATAGTGACCTAATTTGTCCTTTACTAGTCCTTTTAATGGCTTTCTTATTATGCCAAAACAATATTACAAACTATTTTGTCGGACCTCAGCAATTTGAGTTAACGGCATTGTCGTCATATATTGATAGCCACATAAGCAAAGATTACAAAGGAACAATAAACTTCAAAATTGATGACCCTGCATACAACACTTTTTCTCCTGGGCAAAGATATGACGAGTTTGGAAACATATCATTAGCTACTCCATGGGCTGTTATTGGCATGACCAATAGAATAAAGATGGAAAAAGGATTCTCATTTAATGTAATTTCTCAGCAGTCGGATGTTGGAAAGAATACGACTGGTAAAGACCTATTCATAAATACTGGTGATGCTATGCGGCAAGCAACTTCATTGTACTAAAAATAAGCAGGCGGTGATGCCGCCTGCTTATTCCCAATGTTCCTTTCACTCAACCGTTATTAGCAAAACACATAAAATCCATATTAGTTTTTTAAAAACTTGTTCTACACATTGCTAAAACATATTAGCTTAACTCGAGTAATGAGATGGGTTTGTAGGGTTGCAAGGAATAATAGCGGCGAAATAAATTTGAGTTCCACCCCCATATTCCCGTGCGTTCTGTAGTTACAGATACTCTTTTATTTGGATGACAGTATTTATAACACTATCAATAATCTTTTTTAAATTGTAGGAATCCACTGAGTTTTGCCATCTGAAAAGATGATGATATAATAACCTTACAAAACATATACTCCGATAAAAAATCAGCCCTGAATTCAGGCGTGAATCTGCTCAGTTGATTGTTGAACAAAACTACACTGATTTAGATACAGCTTAAGATATGGATTGCGAGGATTAATTTACGCTTACTATTTTCAAAAACTCCCCACCAAATGCGTCACCACTTCTATCACTTTAGCGCCTTCCTGGGTATCTCCATCGCCAGTTTCATTATTAGTGATATACCTCCTGACACTCACTTCGGCAAGCACCAAACGGCCAGATAGCTCCAGTACCACCCATAGTGCCCTCAGAGATTAGTCGTTTTTCTGTGTAGTCTATAGCGAAGACGGTAAGGCCATACCAGTTTTCCACTATGAGGTAGAAGCGCCTAACGTAGTTGTAGTGGATAATGTGGTGGTTGTCGAGGTGGCATATGATGACGAAGCCGTCATTTGAGTCTGCGATTTATTCCAAACTGAATCATCAGGCATCTCCAGTCGGACGTCAATCCAAGTATCATTGGGGATATCAATCAAATCACCCTTGCTCATCTCCAACTCGCCATCGTCAGTAAGGGTGTACTTCTGCTTGAAACACTGGACCTGAACACCCTGATCGATTTCCGTGGCCGTAGCTAATGCAATAATTCTCCCCTGCCCGTTACCGCAGTCCATGACCTGCCAAAGATCGGTTGCTAGCCCAGTAGCGCCAATAATCAGATAGGTGCCAGTGCCTGTTTTCGCGATTTTGCACCCTTCCGACTCATCGTTAACGTAACCATAGTCAGATTGCTGGGTATATTCATCTGCGGTGCCTATAACGTCCTGGCGCGTGTTGTCGGCCACGCTGTTGACGATACGGACGATAGGTGACGCCGGTACAAGTGCACCTGATGAATTGGTGGTGGTGTTTGATGTGGAATAAAGTTTCCTGGCCGAGTACGAGCTATTAACGTTGGTCACGTAGATCAAATCACCACTGGTGCTCATTGCTAGGTAGTGCTGCCAAACTCCACTCCCAGCAGCGCCGGTGTCTGTAGTCTGATTGCTAAATTGTGCGCAGATACCATACTGAGCGCCGTAGCCGAAAGGCGTATTGTTGAATGTGTAGACCCCAGCCCCCTGAGTATTGGCGGCAGTAGCACCACAAGCGAACAGATTCCGTGACAGTTCGGAGTCCAAGTTACTCCTTGATACCTGGCTAAGGTGGGCCATAGAGCCTAACGCATCTATTGCGTTGCTTATGGAACCTTTCAGCAACGAAACAGGGACTGCTGCATTATCATCACCTTCGGCACTTTGCACCCAGAATTTTTGAACAGTAGAGCCACTCAGGGATGCTTTTGAGTTTAAGGACGAGACAAGAGAAATCCATGATGGGCCAGAGTAGCTACTACCGTCCGGTAAATTGACAGTAACAGTCCCGCTGCCAGACAATACTTGCTGCCAGTTCTGCTTATCATAATTAAGTCCGCGAATAGCCCTTGCAGTATCAGCGGCTAATTGCGCAGTAATTCCCACCATTGCCTGCCGAGTAATAACCTCAAAAGACAAATCCGATGTTGTCGATCCATTGAAAGCTACTGTCAGGGTTAATTCTGTGGCGGACGTTACAGAGTCCACGCCAAGTGTGTAATTAATACCGTTCACCGTGGTAAAGATAAAATCACCCGCTTTTAATTCTGACGTAAAAGCAGTCCCAGAGCCGGTAATTGACGCTGAAGCATTGGTGAGGGAAATTGTTCCGGTTGTCATTATTAATCCTTAAAAGTAATCAGCCGTATCAAGGCATGGTAGGAAAACAGCGAACTGTGCAGCAGTAGGAGATTGTCCAGAGTAGAAGCGTGCATTCCCTGGCGCTCCTCTGGCAGATGTAACCCGCGTGCCGTCCATTTTCATTCCAGCGTATAAGAAAGGTCTGGCAGTCCAGCCCCCAGAAATTGATTGCGTATAATCGCCACTCTGCAGGCCAATACTTGCCAAAGGGACGAGAGGAGCCCCGGATATAGTGCCCGTGGGTGATGTCCATGATAGTTTTTCACCGCCCCCAGTGTCGTAGTTTGTCCAACTGGAAAAGTTGTAGCCCTGCCCATTCCACTTAACTAGCGGATATCGGCTACTGAAAGTGACCTGGCCGGCTGAGTTCCTGATAACAATGCCATAGCCAGACGACGGCAAGGCTGGAGCCGAGCCACAACTGACAATGACTACCCTCACCCCAGAGACACTTCCCCCAACCACAGAGCCATTAGCGTTACTAAACCCTGAGTAACACTGAATGCTGTTATTGCTGCGGTTCATGTATAGCGGTGTACTAGTGTCATTCCAGTTAGCAAAAACCACATAATCACCAAGTGCCAGCACATCAGAAGGAATTGACCAAGACCCGCTAATGTCAATAGTGCCCCGATAAGACACAAAGCCCAATGAACTGGTATCGCTGACTTCCATGAAGTTAGAGCCATTATTGATCCTGATTCCATACCCTGAGCCCTGGTCTTCGGCAGGAGATACAGCAAAAACGGCAGTATGAAATGGGGCGTAAGTCCCTGACATATCTGTCGGGTACACACCATAACTGAGAGTGCTTCCAGACACTGAAAGTGATGTGATGTATGCCATGGATGGCGGATCAGATGGGTACACATGAACCATGCTTGTAGGGATGCAGAGCTGAGTAAACCCGGACGGCATTGATCTACTCATGGTGACCGACCTACTGCCTTGCGGAAGGTCATAACTACCTAATGGGCTAATATATCGACCACCATCCATGGTGACAGTTGCGCCACCATCATCTGGCTGAAATCGTATTCCATAAGTCATGATAGCTTGCCTATAAATGCACGCTCGACGCCACTGGCGTCATAACACCCAAACCCATCTGCAGTCATCTTCGAGTAGCCAGAGCTACTGGATGAACCGAAAAAGAATCCGTCAGTTTTTGAGATTCGCCAGCCAACCGTGCCGTTATAGTCGTTAGATTGGATTGTGTCGCCGATCTTGGCGTTGGTGATAGTTCCGTCCTCAATGAACGTGTTACTCATGAAGATCTGGCCATTCTGTACGACAAACGGACTTGATGGCGACCCGCCCTCATCACTTAGAATTGCAAAGCGATCGGCCACAAAAAGAACCTGACTCGTAGCTGATCCATCAGAGTTAATCTGAACGCCGATACCCATTCCAGCACTGAAATAAACGCCGTTATAAGTTACTCCAGCGGTCACTGTGAACTGCGAGTAACCGGTGCCAGCTGCTGTGAAGTTGGTCGTCGCTTTCGTCTGTAGGGCAGCTGTGTTGTCGTCGATACTGCTACTCAGTTCGTTAAGCGTCGATGCTGTCGCAGAGTTCTGATCGGCAACCGTGGTGTTTAACTGGTCAATCCTCGCACTAGCAGAGCCAAAGTTTACGATCTGTCGGCTTGTCTCATCGACAGATGAAAGTGCATTTGTAAGAGTTGCACTTATCAAGTTTGCGCTTTCGGCCTCGTTATCACCGATAGCCTGAGTTATATCGTCAATCTTCTGAGTATTGGCGGTAATTGCATCGCTCTGCTGCGTTACTGTTTGACTCAATGAACTGACAGAAGACACGCTGGCCTTATCAGAAAGACTGTTTTGCAGGCTGGTAATGCTTTGGCCCTGACTGGTGATCGCGTCTCCCTGCTTGGTGACTGTACCTTGCAGCGTGGAGAAAGCGTCCAAGCTTACCACCTGAACAGTTACGGAAGGGTTAGAAAGCCTTGCTGATGTTGAGTGGTGATCAACTTGTAGCTGTCCAGACGTGGCACCCTCAGGGACTGTCACTTTCCCTGCGGCCGTAAACCAAGTGTTAGCAGTGGGTGAGTCAATATCTACCGCCGCGATAGCATTGTTAGACATACTCGGCCCATCAAAGCGAATCCGCAAAATAACCTCAGCGGAAGAATCCACCCAAAGGTCGGCGGATACAAGCAAGACATCTCCTGCTGTAACTGAAAAGCTACCCGACCCAGGCGCCCATTCCCAATCGCCTTGTACGTAGGTTCTGTCTCCATCTGTACCATATGAGTTAGCAGACCAGCCTGTGTTGCCCAGCATTGCAGGGTTAGGGACAATATTAGACCCTTGTGTAACAGCAGCCTGTAAGCTAGTAATAGACGACTGCTGGCTACTTATTGTGTCGCCCTGATTTGAGACTGTGCTTTGTAATGCAGACAATGCAGAGTTATCAGCTTTACCGGAAACAGCATTCTGCAAAGACGTAATGCTGTCGCCTTGGCTAGTAATGCTGTCGCCTTGCTTAGTAACAGTGCTCTTTAACGAGTCTAGGGCAGATGAGTCAGCCTTCCCTGAAACATCATTTTGCAGACTGGTGATGCTCTTCCCCTGACTGGCAATGGTGTCGCCTTGATTGGTAACCGTTTGAGACAGATTGGATATGGCGCTAGCATTCGCTAAAACGCCTTTACTGTTGCGCGTTGCAACCACGTTCCACAGGTAAAACTTGCCGCCAACTGATCCACCGTTGACATAGAAGTAATACGCGCCATCCGGCACGGTGAGGGTGCGTGAGATATGGGCGCTATCACCAGCTAAAACGTCCGTATAGAAAAACCAATCTTGTGATGCCGAGTCACCCTTGGTCGCCTTGAACCAGTAGATCGCAAAGTCCTTACCCTTGAGATCGTCTATAGCTTCAATATCAAAATCAAGGTAGACAGTATCACCCGGGCTCACCGGCACGTAAGGGGTGTATTGCTGCCACGCTACGCCGCAAATGGCAGCTGTCAGGCCGTTTAGTGTTGTTACAGACTCGACGCCACTACCCCATCCGGAAGCGTTGTCCAGCATGTTCGGGTTGGGGATAATGTTGTCACCGACCGTGGCCGTGTTTACCAGATTAGTGATGCTCTGACTTTGACTGGAGATGATGCTGCCTTGCCCGGTAACCGTGTTTTCTAAGCTACTGAGGGCAGAGGCATCAGCCTTTGTCGCAACGTTTTCATCAGTAGTCGCTAATGAAGACTTTAAGCTACTAATGTCTGAGGCATTAGCCTCCGTTGCTGTATTGAGCGTGTCCAGTGACTTATCAATAGTTGAAACACTGCCATCCAGCTTTGTCTCTAACGCCTGACGTGCAGTAGCCTCTGCCTTATCACCCGAAATACGTAACTGCTGCTCGCTGTAAATCAGGCCTGATGTAACTTGACTCGCATCTGTGCCGGTGTATGGGCCACGCAACTGAGTCGCAAGAGTCTCCCGATTGGTAGCCTCTGCTGCGTCAGCGGTGACACGCGCAGTCTGCTCGGCTTGTAGTGCAGCCATTCCCGCGCCCGGAGTAGGTCGCCCGATTGCGATCCAGTCAAACGAAACATAGTTATCTCTGGTTGACGCGGAAATCATGTCGAGACGAACCTTTCCGATGGTCGTTACGTCAGTCCAATCGATTTCCTCAAAGGTAATCGTGGCAATACCGTTTGCGTCCCAATCTGGCTCAGCAAGCGTAACCATGTCGGTATCACTAAATGACGTACCTGATGCAGCCCACCTTAACTGGCCGTTCCATGTAGGCGAACCAACTTTTTTCAGACGTAGCTTCATGAACCGGTATGACGATGATGCGAAATCCACCGCTGGCGAAATGATGTAGGAATCAGTTGAAACCGCGGGAGTCATCCAGCCATCTGATGATACGGAGATAGACCCACCATTACACGTCCACCCTTCATCCGTTTTATCGTCAAAGTACCAAATATCTAGTGAGTCAAATTGATCACCCGTACCAGCAGCCACCTGTGCTATCTGCTGAGCCAGTGAGTCATCACCATTCTGGATAAGGGTTTTTACCGTGCTAATGTCTGCTTCACGGGCATTTTGCTCATTAAGGATGGCATCTGCTCGGGCACTTGCTTCTGCGGTAACGGCAGCTTCCCGTGCTGTTGTTTCATCATTGATAGATGAAGTCAGATCTGACTTAGCGGTAGCCAGATCGTCTGACGCCTGCTGCTTGGCGCTGGCGATGTCTGCCTCTGCGGATGTTTTAGCATCGGAAATTTGCGAGTCAACATTTGTCTGATCAGCCTTCGCGTCAATCTCAGCAAGAAGGTCGCTGCCTAGCTCAGTTTTAGTTATCTGTCCGGCGATATACCCAAGGATATCTGAAGCGTCTGAACTTACTTGACCAGCAGCAAAATCAGTCCACTCACCTTTATTACCAATCTTGTCAATTAACCGTGCTCGATACCATCGACGTGCGCCAGCCGGCATAGGCCCATGCTGATAATTGCTCCCCGGATAAGCGATCATCGTCAGTTGCTGTGGGTTCTGACCATCTGCCGTGGTCGCCACCTGCAACTCGGTGTAGGCAGTATCACCAGAACCGTCAGGGAATCCCCAAGTTAAGTTGATATCCCAAACAACATCATCGGTCGCCAGTAAACTGGTTGGAGTTCCCGGCTCGCCTACTTTCCCCGTCAAGCTGACTGAATCGGCATATCCCCAGGGTGAAGAGACATCTGAAGCATTAATTGAGCGCACTCGGACATCATAAACACCGGAGTAAATCCCCTGAACCGAGAACCCTTGGGCACTTGTCAGGCCGACATTCACCCAGTCCCCACTGTCTTTTCGCCACTGAGCGGTATAGTTGATAGCGCCATCGACCTTGTCCCATGCCACCTGCATTGTGGCCACAGTTAGTCCCTGAGATATGTGGTCAACTTCACTCACTGTGATATTACTCGGAGCAGACATAACACTTGCCGGAGTGACGGTTATTGGGGCTGATTCTACCGTTACCCCATCATCGATATAGCTGTACTTGTTCGGGTCGTATTGCACCCCCGCAATGGTGAAAGTGCCGTCGTCATTGTCAGTAATGGATGTCACCCGGAACTGCTGAACCGCCAAGTTATCACTATCGATGATCCATACCGCACCCGCGACGGGGGCAGTTTTGAATGCTGTGCTGACAGTCACTGTTTTCTTATCGTCACTAATGCTGGAAATAGTACGCGTCTGTGCGGTGCCATCCGGTAAGTTGACGATCAGCCTGTCCCCTGATCCAAAAGTAATTGCTCGGTCGAGCGTGATACTTAGGCTACTGACTGAAGAAATTCGTCCGCCATTATCTTTACCGGCACGATACGGGTCAGCAACACCGATGATGGATGCGGGTAACGGGATATGACCATCCAATCCAACACTGAATGATACGGTGCCATCTTTGGCATTTGATAACAGCGTCCAGCGACCACGGCGGTGTGCCTCACTTTGTGATGTACAGCCAATAGCTGTCAGGCTAGTTTGCTGAACGCCATAGCGACTCAGTAAATCTGAGTCATAAACTGCCTCAGTCGTATCAATGTAATGGTTTTGCGGGTCAGAATAGCTGACCAGACAGGACGTATAGCGGTTTTTATATGAACCACCGGCATAGCTGAATGACCCATCGACCACGTTTGCAGCGGTATAGGTCCACTCCAGATCATCCACGGGCGCATCAGCAGTTACCACGACCTGAGAATTACCCCAAAAGGTGATACCTCGAAAAATGGCAGCGAAATCCTGTAAAACGGTAAAGGCGTCTTCTTGAGACTGGACGTAGGCATTGCAGGTGAACCGAGGCTCTTTACCGCTGGCGCCATCTGATACCATTTCATCGCAATACTCGGCGATCTGGTAAAGCTCCCATTTATCTATCATTGAGGAGTCAATGCGATTCCCCATACCCGACACTTTATCGAGGATGATATCGTAGAAGACCCATGCCGGGTTATTGCTGTACGCCATCTTGAAACTGCCATCCCAGGTGCCGGTATACTCTCGAGTGTCCGGATCGTAATTGTCCGGGACCCGTATCAGCTTCCCTTTCATTTTGACCGTCACCTTCGGCGCACCACTAGTGAACTGCTCGGCATCTACCTCGACATACAGCAGCGCGGTATTCGGGTATCTCAGCTTACTGTCGATGACTTCAGCATAGGAGTAGACCTTGAAAGCATTTACCAGTTTGGTACTGGTTGAATCTGCTGTGATGCGACGCACCCGGATAGCCCAGGTAGTTGCTCCTTTGGTTAAGTTGATCCGGTGGTCACGCTGATATTCTGACGTGGTCTTGCCGTCAAACTTACCACTCACCACGGTTTCATAGCTGCCGCCGTCAGTGGACAGATCAATCGCATACTCGGTGACAGTCCCGACCATGTCGCCATTATCTTTGTACTGGTACTGCGCTGGCAGTGATAGTTTGATGCGGACGGCATCGAGAGAAGTATTCGTGAACTCATGGGTCCACGCTGAAGAGGTAGTGACAGCAACGCCCACTGATAGCTCGTTATCAATTTCAGGCATCCCTTGGATGTATTCCTGATCTTGCGTGCCGTTACGAAACTCCCAACTAACGCCGGTGAAATTATATGTCCCGTCCTCATTGGCCAACTGCGTATCGTTCAGATAGATTTGCTGCGCGGTAACCGTCCCTTCAGTTTCTCCCTCACATACAGCAACCAACATTTTTAATTTGGCGTCAGACAGTAGATCATCACTTTGCTCAACTGGTGTGTAAGACGATGAAGCTGAGCCACCTTTTCGCCCCTGAATGGTGACGTTATTCATTAGTTGCATATTTCACCCACTAAAAAGCCACCCGCAGGTGGCTGTGATAATCGTCATCGTTACTGCTGGTCGCTTGAGAACATCCCAGCGCTAATAATAGCGCCGCCGATTTCCCGCTCTCCGTAAAGCACGGGGACCGGATAACCCATTGCCACTGTGTTTACAGGGGCGCCAAAAGCGTAGTTCGGCTTATTCTCAGCACTAGAAGATGCCCCTGCAGTATAACGGGCCTGAGGTGTAAGCATTTGAACAACACCGCCCAGCGCCATTGAAATACCCAATCCCGTCAGGGCAGTTGTAGTAGCAGTTGCAGCTGCTGTACTGAACCCAACGGCTGTCAAAGCCGCCCCCCCAGTAAAGTAAGCCGCCGTTAAAATTGCAGCTCCGATAAGCACCTGAGTAAGCCCTGAGTTTTTGGCGCCGCGAGGAATTGGCCGCATGGTAAAGTCAGTGACGCTGGTCGTGAGGTCGAAACCCTCTAGGCCAACATTGGTGTTATCCGCGAAAAAGGCGAAGTGAATGCCATCATGATGCGCCGTGGCCAAATAGGTTTTGAACCCTTTCACCTGTGAACACATTGCGCGGATCATCTCGTTCAGGTCGGCTACATGGAATGAGTGCGTTTTACCAAAGCGCTTTGCCGCCTGCCCTTTCAGTGTCAGCGTTTTCAGCATAATAAATCCTTGTGGCGAACCACTCTTACCGTCCGGTCCCGGAAGTACTGGCCATAGGGAACCCTGGCTGATAGGTTGCCAAAATTGTGATGGAGCATGATGTTGTTGCCGAGATAAATGGCGGCATGATTGGTAACTGGCGCGGCAATCTTCATCATAATCATATCGCCTGGTTGCATATCAGAGACTTCAACAAAACCTTCTTTCTGCCAGTTATCGTCATAGCGATTCTCTTTGCCGCCAGACCACCATTCGTACGGTACTGACCAGTTATGCAACTCAATACCATGCTCCCGACGGTGATATTCCCGAATGAGTGACCAGCAGTCTGCGTGTCCCAACACCCAGCGCCTGCCGACATAATCTCGATCTGTGCGAGGTGAGAATGTGCAGAAATCGCCCTCTGGCCACGACATGATGCCCCACTCCAATCCGGAGTAATCACACTGAATTCTGTCCATCTCTGAAGGGATAAGCACCGGCACATCAGGGTGCGAGTGGATAATCATGATCACCTCCCCCAGCCGCTCTGCTGCCCGGTAGTCACTATCACGCATAACAAACGTGTTCAGTGGGTCGTCGGCATCATTATGGCAGCGGATATAAGATTGCTTGTTGCCGTTCTGGATGATGACGCCACAGGCCTCTTTCGGGTACTCGTTGATGACGTGCTCTCGAATGGCGTTAAGGAGCTTTTCACGCATGGCTATTTCCCCTGTAAGTTGGCGCCAGGGAATCCACCAAACGATAATGCCGCCGTACTGCCAAAACGGAGTTTGCAGTCTGACAACCGGCCACCGCAGACATCTTTGGATGGATCATCCGTAGCAGTGCCGTCCTTGGTGAAATAGTTTGTGCCGGCATAGTCGCAGCCAGTACCAGACCGATACCAGCCGCGCATACACCATGTGCATGATGGCGTTATCTGACGCGTTGGCAATTGCAGGGACTGAAGGTTAAACGGTGAGCAGAGTTCAAAATCCACCTGTGATCGGGTTTCCGATGTTTTAGAGTTGATATAGAAGAGTTGAACCCGTTCCTCGCTAGAGTTCGCATCTGCATTGCCCTGACTCCAGTTGGCAGCATCCAAGTACTTTTTGAATGTCGTATGAACCCTGACCTTGGCTTTCACCATGTCGTCATATTCAAGACACAGCGCAGTCACGGAGTTGAGCACATTGCCTACGGACAGTGTCGGCGTCGGCTGCGACCCTTCGCTTGTCAGTGCTAGGTCTTTAATTTCGTACGGGTGCGGGGTGTATTCATTGCCCTGCCAGATGATAGACGGCATATTCTCTGAAGCGAACGACTGCCAGCCATCCTCTGAGACATTGTAGGCATGGAAGCGTAGAACCTCTGGCACACCAAAATCAGTGCCATCTACTTCGATAAGTTGCACAAGTGAGCCAGGCTCTAGTTGCTGTAAATCTGCTGTAAAACTCATATTTCACCCATAAAAAAAACCGCCCGGAGGCGGCAGGTTGTGTTGATTCCTTTACGGCGAAACCGTCTGCTCAAACGTGAATGCCAGGCTGACGTAGTTGCTATAGCTGAATGTTGGGGCAATCGAATCCACTTTAACTCGATACAGCTTTGTCTCACCCCATGGATTCTTCCAGTAAAATGACGTGGCGCAGTGTGAAACCAGAAAATCTCTGACTGCTGCCATGTCATCCGGTCGACCATTGCAAGTCAGGCTCCAAGTTTCTAAGCTGGTATTAAGGCCATCTTCGCTAACCTGTTTATAACCGTCCCCAAACTGGGCGCTATATGTCGATACCGGAGCCGCCCCACTGGCACCAGCGCTGACACAGTAATCAAACGTATCAATTGCCATTAGCGCCCCTTAATCGCCCGCCATAGCGGGGTTCCCTGTTTGTTTGCCTGTTCGTTGATAGTGTTAACCACTGCCGCCTGAATCTGCTTAGCGATACCCTGACCATCCGATGAGCTACTGGATGATGCCTGACCTTGGTTATTAAGGTTCACCACAATCCCGCCCAAAGAAATACCACCTCCTGATCCCTGACTACTGCTAACTGATACAGATGGTGTTGGAGCGCCTACATAGCCTCCGCTAGAGTAGCCTTTCATCAGTCGGGCCAGATTGTCCTTGCCGATCCGGTTAGTGGCTTCTTGCGTGAAAACGAACTCGCCTTTGTGGACTATCCCCGCCGGATCATATTTGCCACCTACGCCGGTAAAGCCACCACTGTCATACGAATTGAAACTGGTAGATAGGCCTAGAGCACCTGTCGAACTAGCCGCGCTGGATGTGGTTGCTGCCGTTGCGCCACCACTGAATAAACTACTCACACCGCTAATTGCTGTGCTCGCAAGTCCGGATATAGCCATCCTTGCAGCGATACGTGCCAAGTCTGACACGACCGAATCAGCGAAACTTTTGAAGGATAATTTGCCTGAGGTTACGAACGTAACAAGGCTATCTTCCATGCCGGTAAATGCGTCACTGAATAGCGTCTGCGTCAAACCAGAAATATTCTCGGCACTGTCGGCATACTCGGTCCACGCTTTCTCTGCTCCGTTTGACCATGAGCTACGTATGCTCTCCATCTTCTGAGTATGGGCGTCATAGTCCTTCAGCATTTCGTCATTCGCCGCCTGTTGCATCGTAATTTCTTTATCGATGGTATCGCGATCAATGGCTGTGGTTGCCGAGGTTCTCTGCTGGCGTAACTGGATGATTTTCTCGTTCAGTTGCCGCTCAAGCGTAACGCGCTGGGTAAGAATGCCCTGCTGATAGGCACTGATAGATCCTGATGCTGATTGCTCTGTAGCGCTGTATTGAGACTGCCGAGTTGACACATCTTTATTCAGGTTAGACTGGTAGCCGGAAAGCTGTGATGCTTGCTTATGTAGCTGCTCCTGCTTTTCTAGCGCAGCATTTTGCTGGTAGAGCGCGGTGATCTTGTCCTGATTTGCCAGTAATGACTTCTGGTCTGCTGTCAGCGTGGATTTGGTTTTCAGGTCAGCAAGTTTTTGCTCCCATTTAACAAGCGACTGCTGAGCGGTAGAGAGTTGGCCAGTAGTGTTTAACTGGCTAACCAGAACTGTATGCTGCTGGTTGAGTTGGTCAATCAGCCTGCTACCTGCGTCTTCCGAATAAGACTTACTCTGGCGCTGTTTCGGTGCTGCCGGGTCCTTGTATTTGTTATTAATATCCTGTCTTAGTTGCGCTTCTTCAGCGGCGCTTATGCTCGTTCCAGCGGCCCGAGTTTTCTTCAATGCTTCGGTAAGAAGGTTCTGTTCTTTTGTCCTTTTTTCAGCATTGGAGAGGGATTGTTGCTGGAGATTGTCAATATACTCCTGCGCCTTTATACCGGCCTGCTGTGCTTGATTATGCTTGTCGATAAACCCGTTTAGCACATCTTGGGTAGATGCTTGGCTTTGCAAAAATGAAAGCTGCGCTTTTAATGACGCAAGCTGCTTATCCTGAGCACCGCCATCGCCAATTCCACCTAAACCAAACACGCCCGGCTTCACATTGCCTTGGATATCGGATATTTGCTTTTGGACGTTAGCTATTTGCTGCTGGAGAGTCTGTCCACGACCAATGTCCAGCATGCTATCCCAGGCACCCTTCGCTGCCTCACCAACTGAATTCCAGATAGTTTCCAGCGTCCCAAGGCTGTTTTTAATCTCACTTGTCCTCTGACTTAGCGCATTGGCGTAAGCGTCATTAGCCACTTTTGCAGCATCTTGCTGATCACCTTCGTCTTGAAGCGCCTTAATCTGGTTGTAAGTCGCTAGGGTAAGGAAATGATATTGGTCATTCAGCTTGGTGATCGCCGCAACTGGGTCATTAGCGATATTGTTGAAATCGGCAACCAGGCTAGCAGTTGCCTGACCAGTAGCATCGCTCATGCTCACAATGGCCGCTGATACTTTCTGCAGGGAGTCTCCCGCGATGGTGCCTGTAGACACAACCTGAGCAATAACCGATGCTGCATGACCCTGTGTTGAGCCGGTGGCGGTGCTGATTGTGGCAGCCATTTCGGACAACTGCCCGGAGGTTTTTCCTACCTGGTTGCCAGTCAGGATCAGGGACTTCATGAAAGCCTCTTGCTCCTGCTCACCTTGATAATATGCCAACCCGAGAACGCCAACTGCGGCGGCGGCCACAGTAAAGGGGTTAACCAAACCAGCAACATAAGTGCCCACAGCCTTAATTGTCGGTCCAAGCCCACCCATCATGCCGCTTAGCATACTGCCTTGCTGAATCAGTGCCATAATAGGCGATTCGCCACTCGCAATACTTGTCACCATCCAAGATAACTGAGAGGGGATCATCGCCATGTTGTGGGCAGCGTGGCGGGATGTATTCCCCGTCTTTGTTAAAGTCTCAGAAAACCCTGTTAACTTTTCTCTCGCCTGCTCTAACTTAGCGTTGTATTCAGTGAACGTTTCTTCGTCCAGCATCCCTTTGCTTTTGAACTTAGACAGAGCCTGCTGCTGATCATCCAGCCGGTTCAGGGCGGCATTGATCGGGTTAATCTTGTCGAGCAGGGCACCCAGCGCCTTAGCTTCGTCATTTGTAGCTTTGGTGGCCGCCTGCGTAGATTTGGTGTACTCATCCGAAATTTTTGGCCCCTGTTTCAGCCAGGAGTTGTAGTCTTTGGTTGCCCCGGAAAGGTTCTCGGTGGCCGTCTCAGCTTTCTCCCCAGCCTGGGTGAGCTTTGCAAGGGAAGTTGCCAGTGAGTCAGCGTTCTTTTGCGCACCGGAGCTATCGATGATGACGGCTAGGCGGGATGTTTGTTCTGCCATTTACTGTTCTCCGGGCATAAAAAAACCCCGCCGGAGCGAGGTTTTTTGTTTATTTTAATTGATCTATTAACCTTTCTTAGGGTCTTTGTAACCCGCAAGATCAAACTTGAATTGGCGCGCACCAGCCTGAAAAAAATCGGCTTCAATGATAAGTTTTTTGTGAGTGCTGATATTCTTTATGAATGAAGGGGCATCATTTATAAACAGAACATCAGTGCTATTATCAGATGCGCCACTCATCTCATAATGCTTTATATTGTCGTTATCAAACTTGACGGCAATTGAGCATCCATCATAGGCCGCACAGTTGAACTGCCCCTTACTGATGATAATCATCGCTTCACGAGGCTTTAGGTTATCAGCCGTCTGTCCGTCTTTCAGTTTGGTATTCTGGGAGCGAAGAACGATCGATAGGGTTGATCCACCGTTATATGGGAAATCAAAGTCAGTAGTATTATCAGAGTTTGTCTGAAGATACTTTGTTGCCGTACCCCTCATTTCATCATTTTTGTATGTTGCTACCCAATCAGCAGAGAAAGCAGGCATCGATGCAACAATAATCAGTCCAAGCAAGCATTTTCTTAAATTCACATCCCCACCCTCATTTGTAAAGTTAAGATCAATCCCAAAGCCAGACTTATGCAATTGGAGCTATAAGCTGACTTCAAATGGTATAGCGAAGCCACCCTGAGGTGGTTTATTGTCAGTTTGCGTTTTCACAACCAAGTTGAGATTTATCAATAATCTCATTACCTTCTACACGGAAACCGTATGTCCCGACTAAGAATGCATGATTCAGCTGATAGACAACAACATCACTTAACCCAACAGCACATTTGTTTTTCTCAATAGCTCGATCCATCGCTGTCTTCACGCTTGGAATGCCTAATGGGAAAATCACTATAGGTGCAGTGTCCTCACCGATAACCCTCTGACCCTTCTCAAATTTTCCAGAGTTTAAATTGTAGTTTTTAGTGCTACCAACGGTCATATCTGCTACACGCACAGTACAGCCAGAAAGAAGAACAGCCCCTAAAGCCAACACCAATATTTTTTTCATTAAAAATTTCCATATGATTGCAATCGGAAACATCTTAACAAGAAAATAAATCGCATCAATAAAAAATATTTACCAATCAGTCCTCGTCACCCTCTTCAGTTTCTTCATCCTGTTGGCGGGACCATTCCTCTCGGTATTCGTCATCCAGGGCGAAGATCGCCGCCTCAAACAAATCACGATCTACCACCACCGGGCGCGATGCCAGATAAGCATCAATATCCCGGATGGCGATCGGCAGCGGTGATACTGCCATGCCTGCGTATTGACGGCCCCGGCTTATGGTGGCATAGGCAGCCAGAAACAGTGCCGACAGTTCATCAATTTCCGGCTCGTCACTAACCTTTATGCCTAGGCGCTCTTCGCGCCAGCGGTTACGCTCGCCCTCAGGCCCAGAATACCGATTAAGCCACTTCTGCGCGGCTATTACTTTCCCACCGCTTCCTGTTTCTGCTCTTCTTTCCCTGCGGCAATGTCGGCACCGGCCTGAATGATAGCCCAGTAGAACTGCGGGTTTTGCTGTAGTAGCACCATTCCGGCTTCCGGCGTATAGGGGATCGCCTGCTCTTTGCCGTCCACGACTTCACCAACACCTTCCCAATCCATTAGGAGGTGGCGGCTACACGTTTCCAGCAGCAAGTCATCCATCGAATCGATATCACCGACCGACCCAAGACTGAAATCGGGGGTACCTGCTTTAAACAGACTGTCCAGTTTGTCGATGTGGCGGCGTACCAATGCGCTACGGGATTTAAAGCCGTGATTTGAGGTGCTGCCAACTTTCAGTTTCAGGCCCGGAACTGGCTCAATCCAGCGGGTGCCGTCAGCGTCCAAGTGTTTATTGATGATTAACATAATGCCTCTGCGTTAAAAGGCCCGTAACGCCACGCAGAGCGAAACGGGCAA
>Ga0157364_1001890_pt1 | contig 18665 bp, 15 predicted proteins | sample AttsexASBM2_FD_111476 | JGI IMG/M metagenome (GOLD analysis project Ga0157364, IMG submission 111476) | Fungus gardens microbial communities from leaf cutter ant in Ribeirão Preto, State of São Paulo, Brazil - Atta sexdens ASBM2 | ecosystem: Host-associated > Fungi > Mycelium > Unclassified ...
ACATCAGAACGTGCCGTGAGGAGAATCTCGCATGTCGTGAACAAGGGCTTCATTTTATTTCTCTAGGCGGCTTCATCACCGAGATGACTATCGTCTAATCTTCTGATTGTGAGAGAACGACTACACCGCGGAAACGATACGGGATAAGCCGGGCTGGACGTACGTAAAGAAAAATGGTACAACTACTGCGCAAGTAGTCCGCCTCCACGACCATCCTCCTCCTCCAACAGCCCAACCCTCTGGCCCGCTATCTATGGTCCGAGGGTTGGGTGGTAAAAGCGGAGAGACACTTAAAGGATTTACGGGGCTGAGAACTCTAGACTCCGCTCGGATCGGCTCGAGAAGTACGGACGAAACTAAGTGCACGCTTAAGAAGGAAAAAGAAGGTAAACGAGAACGCGACGTATATACTGTCAATTCTCCATCGTCAAGTTAAACTTTCGATATATGTTCCGTAATGTTTGAACGAATGTCAATCTCATCGTGATTCGTTGAGATGATTCGAAAGTATCTAAAACGAAAACTTATATAACTTACAAATAAACATTTTAATTAGAAAAAATAAATTTTTTTAAATAAATTTTTTTGGCAAAAGAGATAGATATAATTGGAAAAAGTAAACACAAAATATATTTAGGTATTCTAAATCACATCATACACCAGCGGACCAAAGTATTTTAGAATACTGGAAAATAAAAAGTATTTACTGATAAAGACCAAATATTTGGATATACAACATACGTGGTAAGTGATGTTATTTCGAAGAAGGAATAATAAAAGCCCGATAAACTGCGGCCTATTGTGCACTAGCTTGACTATCGTTTGAAAAGACGGCCCTTTGCAACAGTGGCATTGTTATGGGCTGTAACACAAAGCTTTCCTTTTCTCTCTCGTGCACCATCCGTTCCTCCCTTCTCATTTCTCGAGACTACCGGCAGCTGCCGAAGGGGATAACTCGTTCATGGCAACGACGAAAAGAGCATTATGGGCGGAAATTCTACCGCAATGTAATTTCTCTTAGAAGAAATTACAGAACAAAGCATTAATTCATTTCGAACCGTACGATAATAGGCAGCCAGTTTGCTGAAATAATTTCGAATTATACGCTGTTGAATTTTAATTTTCAAAATATCTGCAAAACTTTGTTAAAATAAAGAAATGAGTACACTGCGAAAGTCGAGGACGAGATATTTCGTGCACTCCACATGTTTAAGCACAAGCCGAGCGTTGAACGTAAAATCCAGCAATCCCTCCAAAAGTTAGAAGAGAAGTTCGCGCTTTATCTCGCGCGATGCTGAGGAAAACTCATTTCATTGATTTCGTGAGATGCTGTGAGTGCAGCTAAGTCAGTGCTAACGTAGGAAATTCGGTCGAACGCGGAGCAATGTCTGATTCCTTCTCTTCTCGGCGAATACAACGCAATGAGCGCGATAAGAGAAGGTCAGAAATCTCTCTTTTCCATTTTCCTTGACTTCGTCGTAACGTAAATAAACGTTTACATTGTACATGTATAACATCGACCGGCGCGGTGGCGAAACAGACGCCAAACAAGCAAATGCGTGGGCGTGGAGAGAAAGGTCTTGCAGCCAAGACAGCCAAAGCCACTTGAGCATTCCGCGTGAAGCCACGTGGCGGTATTTAAGGCTTCGCTAATGCACCCACTTCGTGCAAAATTGTTGGCGCGTTTACTTTACGCCAGTCCAGGATTCTAGAGTTCACCTGCCATCATGTCACACGGAAAAAGGACTAATAAGAAATGAGCGAACGAGTAAACTTACGAGCGAGGAAAGGAACTCAAAGAACTTTTCCGACGGTCCGTTTTTTAACGATATATAGTCCTTACCTCAAAATAGTTGGTTCTCTCAGCTCGGAATAAATTCAAACGGTGACGATTTTCATACTGAGAAGCAACATTTTTACAAGTATATCTAACATATCGTATATATTTAACTTTGTAAATTTTATCTTTACATATCAATATAAATTATATTCAAATACATTCTGAATTATATTCAAATATACTCTTGTACAGTAATATCTAATTATTCCTAAGCAAATATCAAAAGAAATCGTCATCATGTCCAATGTTTTCTTTATACGCTATGCATAACTAAGCAGAATATATAATTATAATTAAATAATTTTGTTAATTTGATATAATTTATGATAAGCGCGAGCGAAAAATATCAACACGCGACCCGTGGTTTCAATTGACACATTAATTAGAGACAAGCAGCGCACGTGTCTCGTTTGCATATCGCTTTTATCGTCTCCGTATGTATTACCGAGACCAGAACAAGGGAGAGGAAGGTTACGAAAGGGTCGCTGGACCAGCAGAAACTTATAGCAAACCTGGTTGGTAGAAACAGGGCTGAATGCTAAGCACGGCCAGTCGGTTACATTTGCTTGCCGCCCGGCTTCTTAATGAAAATCAACGGCATGGAAATGTCAGGTTTGCTTTGCCTTAAAATTGGAGGCACGACTCGCTTAGCACGAGTATTCCCAACGCAAACGGAATGAGGTTCAAATGCACGGCTAATTCGCTATGCTGTTTTACATCTTACATCTTGCCAACGATCAACTCTCGCATATCCTAAGTACATCAACATAAATGAAAATGCATTTACAAAAAATACATTTTTAACTTCATGAAACAATCAGAACTAATTAACACTAGAACCGCTGATGGTGCCATTTTAATTCTGATAATCATTTAATTTTTTCTTTTATTAGATATACAATACAAAATATGGAAAATATGTGAATATATTACAATATAAATCATTCTAGCAATATAAATAATACAAAAACAATGTTTTACTAATCGAAAATCGGATAGAAAATTATTAAATTTTCAAAAAAACACGTTCAATTGTTGTAAATGGATATCATTGACAATTCTAGTGTTAACTAACATTAAATTCTAAAAAGATAGATAAAAGGATATTCTATTTTCGTAATTGTACTAAGAATTAAAATTATATAACAGATTTCCCTACATTTCTTCGGTATTTATTGTCACTTTTAATACGGACAGAAACAGAATTTAGTCAACTCTGATGAATGTTGCCACGAATAGGCAAGCTATAATAGCTTTCGCGATTGTCTACTTCATCGTGACTACTTATAAAGCGATAAGCATCGTCTCGCGAAAAGAACCGCTCGTTCACCTTTTAACGATGGCAAGGAGCGCGGATGCAATACCTTGACAGAAAAGTAACCGGAAGGGCTGTGTTGCTCGTTATGTAGCGTCTACGCTTTTACACTTCCTGATACACTCAGCCTTAACTTTTTACTCTCTTCATCGGCCTTTACGGAAAATTAACGATGGCACGGCGCAGAGCGAGGCGCTCGATTAGAGGCTGAATATTTATGTTCGCCCACTTTAAGCCCTCCCCATTTTCTGTAAGAGAAAGTGTTTATCCGCGCCTGTCTCGGTAAAAACGCGATGTCTAATTATTTCTCATTATTCCCTTATTCATGTCAAACTTTATAGTTAACTTTCACTTTTCAAACTTTTCCAAATAACCATATCTACGAAATAAATTGAATGAAATTGATATAGAAAGAAACCAAAAGAAATACGCTTTCATATTGATATCCAATTGGTTGCCAATATGCAGTCAATAGAATGCAAAAGTAAATGTAGAGAAATAAATGCGAAAATATTAAATCAATCTTATATTTTATTTTTTAATAAATTCTTATATTTTATTTTTGAGTTACAAGTCAGATATAATTACACGAGTAAAAGACTGGCAAGTTGTGTTTTATTCAAGTCTTTTTATCATTAAAATAAATTTTTTATTTTTATTTTTTTTTTATTATTAACGAATTAGACCGTATCTTGTGTGCTTCCAATTTTTCTCAAATATTTATTACATTATCGTACATGAAACGTGTATATTACAGGTAAATGTAAGTGAATATTCGATGTATGAAATTCGGACTCGCAGGTTAAGCCTAAATGACTGTGCGAATCAGTCATTCCCATGGGAACATATATCTATCTCTTGCACGTTACAGGCAAGCCTCCCAGCGACCTCGGAATGGTTCACCATGACGTAAAATTCGACGCTAGCGCAGGTGCGTGTCCCACGCGTTATCGACCAGCGATAAACGCCAGACGATACACATTGACGTGATACCGGGGACGGCGGTAAGTCGATCCCCATCGTTGGACGACATGATCAAAATGAATATCCATGTCGATAGTACTCGCACTATATCTTCGAGACTGCCTACATCTACGACAAATCGCAATGCGATTCGAAAACGATTAACGCTATCTCGAGTCTGCATCTGTCTAGGAGGACGACGACCACAGTTGTCCCTTTCTCCCCCATAGAACACACTAATGAAACAATTCATGCGAAATTATTTAATTCTTAACACTAGAAGTATATAAATAGAAGTATGTATAAATTACTTCAAAAATAAAAAAAGCGATAAAAAAAACTAAATATTTCATCAATATAAAGAATATAATTGAGAAGTCAAAAAATCTTATCTTTTATACAAGAAATATAAAATTGATCTAAAAAATAAGAACAGTCAATAATGATCGCTTGATACTTCTAGTTAAAAATATCAATAATTTCTGCATAATAAATGCTAAAACTCTACAAATTTATGTAGCCTTTTAAACTTTCTTTTGTTATAATTTTTAATAATTAATACGTTAATCTTCAATATTCTCCCGATGAAAGTTGCGCAAGAATGTTAAATAATCATAAAATTACCATGTCAAATAATTATAAATTAGCGAAAATACATGCTACCATGTTAATACGAGAATTTCGTTTGACACGATGCGAGTCGTAATTCCTCGTGCCAATATACCTACGTGTCCTTTGTATCCTGTGGGTGCCCACACTCTCATTCGGTCGGACGTTTCGCGGCGCGATTCAAAGGCGATTAATATTATCCGGAGCTGCCGATACGACTAGCGCTCCATCACGGACGAGGAGAGAAGAAAAGGAAACCGAGGTAGTGGCGGTGAAGGCATCCGCAACTGGCAACGAAACCAATAACTATTAATCGAAGAGCCACCGCACATTCAGCAAAGTCGACACGATTTAAACGCGCAACAACCCTCAATTATATCCCCCGTCTAGCATGTTGAGGCACGCACGTATTTCAAACGGCGAACACAATTCTAAACGCAAAGTTGTGTCTCTCTTTACGACCCTTTCATCTTGCGTCGCTCTTCCCATTAAGTTCCTCGTAATAGCGTGCTGATTTCGCGATGTATCTCTAAGGAAATATATCTTCAGCCCTTCAATTCCAGATATTCCACATATCCTACTCGGAATGTGCATTAATATTTCAAAGATTAATGTTTATTCGTTTGTATATTTATATAGAACCTACATACAGTAATTTCCAAGTATATTTTATATCAGTGTGTGTGTGTGTGTGTGTGTGTGTGTGTGTGTGTACGATTAATATATAAACAAAACAAGAATTATACATATAAATAAATTGTATATGTATATATATATATACATATTGATATATTAATCGTAAAGTAGATATATTCGCTAAATTCTTAGCAAAATATGACTATTATATTTTATCAAGAAATAAAATAAATAGACATTCAATGAAAAAAATCTGGTTGCATTAATAATTAGATTCAACTACAAAGGTACAAATCAGACACATTTAAATCTATCAAACATTCTAGTTAAGATAATTAGAAATTCAATTACGATAACCAGAATTCTGATTGATCAGAATGCATTTTGTTCGTACCTTTTGTTGACACAACTAGAAAATCTTTCTCAGTTTTCTACCTTACCATGTAACATGAACGATTTGAAGACCCCAATGATGTTGAAAGAGATCGAAGACCTAAGAAGACGACGTTTAAATGAAATACTCGAACTTGACATTACGGCTTCCAGTTACAGAGTATCTGCTGGTACAAAAGCCACGGAGGAACTAGACTAACTGGTTGACGGGGTTATCAAGAGAACGTAGATAATGTCATCCCATCTGCCGTTCTTAAACTGTCACACGTAACTCGTGTGGCAACTTCAACCGCGTTTCTCTCCTCTTCCTAATCGGTAGACTGGCGATCGCACGTACCGAAATGCGCGACCGGCTCAAAGATATACGACGAACGAATATCCGGAAGAGGCGGTCTGAAATTCTGGACTATGTCCGAGCAACCGCAGAACGAGAGAGAGAGAGAGAGAGAGAGAGAACGCAAAACGGCTTTCTACCTTAGTAAACGTGCACACATGCACATATGATATATGCGAGGGTGCGATCCAATAAGACTTTAGACTCCTCGATTTCAGATTTTCAAAAAAGTCGATATTCAGAAAAATCTGTTAGAATCTCTTCTTTAAAGACTATCATATTAACTCTCAGTAAATACGATTGGGGGGATTATTCGTATCTTACACATTTTTTCTTTGAAATATTAAGAGCACCTAGCTAAATAATAATTTCTATTCTTTTCTCTTTTTTTAATACACAACTTTAAAAATTATTAAATGAATTTTTACATATACTTTAATAACACCTTTATATAAATACTTTCTAAAGTTGTTAAAGTATGTGTAAAACACTAATTAATGATTTATCGCAATGATAATTATTTAATTCACTTACCGATGCTGCCATGAAGAGAGAAGGGGCGGCTTGGAGAGCAGCAGTTGTGATTTCAATACACGAGCCATAGCCAACTGGTGTTGCCTTCTGACATTCTATAACGACATAAAGCATTTTTCATTAGTAATGCATAATAATATAAAATCAAATTTGTCATGCACATGTTCAAAATGAATTAAAAAATTATTTTATTCCAAGCTAAAAAATGTTGAGAACATTTTATGGTAAAAGATACTCGCAAGAAAAATTTTCGTGAAAAAAGTGTGGTGAAACGCGAGCGCATATCACGCTGTATCTACATACGTAGCAAATTGAGGAATTCAATTTTATGCGTACGATATCTGACGCCAAGAGTGGTATTTTTGTCTCAGGGACTGTAACACGATTCGCAAGACCGAACAATATAACGCAATAAATGGCGAGAGAGGCTCCAATTTTTATAAGTGACTTTTACACAACTGCGCCTTGTTCATAAAAAATAACAAATAAAACAAAGGATATAAAAAGAATGTATTTTCGAGGTCTCATCGTTGAGTTATTTACCGACAATTTCGTAATATTGAAAATTGGGATTTTCTGGAATTTCCCCATTTCGGTCACTCGCGAATTACACAACCATGTCGTTCGTGGAAATCGATTTCAGGAATTCAGAGACGAATCCAATGAGAAAGAGGGGAAGGAAGAGAGAGAGAGAGAGAGAGAGAGAGAGAGAGAGAAGAGAGAGCGAATAATCGTATACTAATTGAAAGCAAATTCTCTCTTACACTCGTAATTGTGCGTTCTAATTTGAAATCACTAAAAACTTCTGGCTGTGGCTCATTCGGACACCCATATAAAGAATGAAAATATTCAGAAAAAAAAACTCCTTCATTTAACGCACGTTTCATAAGAACTATGCCATACATGCATTCCTGTAATTAAAAGAATTACGCCTTATATCTGTTCAAACGTACGAATATCGCTCAAAATCTCACTGCAACGATAAAACAAAATCGCCGAAATTTTTTGGTCATTCCTTCGCCGTCTGCGCTTGCTGGACTTTATTGGAATTTTATTGGAGATTCCCGTACAGTATATCGATGCGATTTAACGAATATATTGGATAAAGCACAGCGAATATCTCACACGAAATTGTGTGTGATACGTCAAATCTATTTAATGTTTCTGCGAAATACTTCAATATATAAAAAAAAAATGTTATAACGCATAGCCTGTTATAAGAAAATAGATTATAAACAAAATAAATCCACATGTGCTGCAGATTATAAATATCAATTATGTAATTTACGTGTTACACATTCGCGTTCTTATACAATAATATCAAAAATATCTTAATCAAATGTGTGAACGAGAGAATATTGAATATTTCAAATATATTTCCATAAGCGCATAATTCGAAAAACAATGTTAAGTATTCAAAAGCGGTTGTCCAAATATTACGCAAATTATAGCTGATAAAATATCCTAAATTTAAATAATAAATTCATAAACATTGTAATAAATTGGCACGTCATATCGACGAAATAATCGTTAATAATATGCATATAATTGAAACACTGATCTCATCCAAATTGAATTCGCATTTTATCGCATCATCAGTAACTGCTTTTCGTTGTCGCTGCGTGCAATGAAAAAGCAGTTATTAATGGCACGGCAGAAAGCATTTTCGGCAGAAAACATCCACAAAAAGAACGCGCCACAAAAAGAAAATCTCAAAATTAATCAATCCAATCGAAGACAACATTTGCGCTCCGCCCCGCTCCGCTCTCTTCGCTTTCGCGCCGCCGAACTTGAAGCTTCGCCGTGCTCGGTACAACCCGGCAAATTAACCGAAGTTTCACACGCCCCCGCTAAAACTTGATACCCTGGCATGGCCAATCAAACTTCGAGTTTCGGTAATCCCCGGGCCAAATACTCCCGTTTACACGTTACAGGTTATGGTATAAGACGGCCCGTTTCCTCGAGTTTCGCTGCCGCTAATACCCGGAGTTTCGGCCGCAAGTTGTCATCCGGTGGCGGCAGCTGAGTTACAATCGCGAGATTGCTTTTCTTATCGGAAAAAAAGGGATGAATTGTACAAATGCTACAAATTCTACATATAACATCAAATAAGATGTTAATTTTTTTCGTACAAATTACATTTGCGCTGATTTATCCGAGTATTCTTGTAGAACCTATCATTCGTTAGTCGAGTTAATTAGTAAGAAACGTGTAAATAAAAGAAAGATAAGGGAAAAGGAGAAGAAGAGTAAAAAAAGAAGAACAGAGAATGCAGCAATCTCTATAAAATTACACGTAGAAGGAAACCGAAGGACCGAGTTCTAGCAAATGAAATTACTTAAAGCAAACGCGTTACTTTTTCAGTGCCACTATCCGATCGCAATGACCACCCCGGTTGGTTACGTTCGATTCGAAAGAGATGCACCGATGTGTTTCATTCCGTTCTTGCCCATAGCTTCCATTGAAATCTCCCAGTCTCCCTCTTTCCGTCGCGCAGTTCCATCCGAACACGGTCACATGCATATGCAAATTTATTCTGCCGATGCATTAGTGAGCACGATAGTTTCACGATTGTGTTTACGTGCGTGTGCGTATAAATGCGAATACGTGCGTGCATTTGTACGACGGCACATTGCGTAGCGCGTGTATGCGTGTACGTTGCGGAGAGCCATCGTCCAGGCCGATCGCGACGGAGAGGGTCATAAATTAAATGATGTAAATGCTCTGTCCACCCTCTGTCGCTGCGAGCGGAGACGACACATAGGGCTACCCTTTCGCGTCCACCACCATCCCGACTGGTTGCTGCTGCCGCCCCTCGTATCATCAACCTAGACGATCGTCGCTTTATCCCTTTTGCCTTAATGCTGCATCCTGCCGTCTGATTATAATTATCGAGATCTACATTCGGATCCAGTCTCATTCGCGCGAGATGAAAGCGAACGGATGGCAGCGAGAAAATGCCATTGCGTGACAACTATCTGTTATATTACTTTCGAAACATGTCATATACGCGATGTATATCGCAGTTCACATAATCCGACATCAAAAGAATCATTATGAGCTGATAATTTTATTTTATCTATGCAGATAGCTAGCCCAATACTCATATCAATATCTCATATGATCAACTTTAAATTAATTACACTGGTAGATATTAAACGAGCAACGGTAAGTATGATTTTTTGAGTTAAAAAAATTATATTTTTTTATTTTCAACTTGTATGTAAAAATGTAAATTAATCCACTTCTGTGTAATCAATTTCAAAATAAATAATATGCATTATTACTTGTTACTATTCCATGTTAATGTATTTACAAGGAGAGGCTACGCTCTGCTCTTTACCGATTTTAATCAAACTTGCAGCGATGTTAACCTTGACTTAACCATCCTTGACAATGCCAAAGTGAAACCAATAATAATGAATAATTAAGTGAAATTAATAAAATCAGTAAAGTACATCTTATTAAACTCTACCACTTTTGTTCAAGATATTTTTTCAAAAATACATACTTTCCAAGATATAACTGTTTCCAGATTTTTGATACATTTTTAAATGCTCATTATTCGGCTTTTAAGGCCCATTAGCGAGAATGATTTTACAGGTGTTCACTTGGTAGGCTCCTACAATATTGCTGCAATTTTGATTAAAATCAGTGAAGAGCAGAACGTAGCCTCTTCTTGTTAGTAAATAATAAACTAAATTTGAATCAAATTTAATACATTTTCTTGAATTGAATTGTTAATTATTTTAATTACAATAAATTAACAATATTGACTAAAAGCAATGGCTTTTATACTTACAGAAATAATTAATAATAACTCAAACATAATTTGACATTATGCAGTACAAAGAATAAAATATTATTGTATATATTATTTACTTTGATGTGCAGTACGATAAAATCCTACTATATTTACTTGTTCGTTATTTTTTCTATCACAAGAAAATTTATTTTTGTTTCTCTTTAACATCTTGGGAAATTCGCACGTTTCAGAAACGAATCAGCACTTAACGGAGTTATACGAAATCTACGTTATCTATTTATTCCTCTCAATATCTGGTTCACTGATATTTATCTCCTTTCTTTCTATCTTCGATCGTAATACGGAAGAATAAGTGCCCGACAGATTCCCACCGAGCGATCGATAAGCACAAGCTCTGACCTGATTTTCTCAACGTTAACTCGGCGAGAAGAGAACATCGAGTCTCGAAGCCTTCGATCGAGGAGATGAGAAGGATCGGTAGGATCGCTAAGTCCTGCTCTCAATCGGATTCGAATTTGATAGTATTTGAACAGCCCCCAGCATCGCTCTCGTAAATTCGGCACGCCGTTTGTGTATCCCTTCCCCATACGCTACTCCTAGCTCCCTTCTTCCGCGCGATCCGATATTTGGTTCAGCGCAGATAACCGTTATCGATTGTTGTCGCTCGTTTTCCTAAAGAACGAATCGTTTTCGAATTTGCAATGATCCAGTAACTTATTCTCACAAACGCATTCAAACAGTATCTGCCGGATACAAACAAATGTGCTAATCATCAATCGCAAACAATTCCATTAGAATTTCAGAGACACTTGGAAATTTCAGTAGTCTACATATCATTATTTACAAGTATTTGATAATGAAATAAAAATATTAAGAATAATCATGTCCATCAAATTCGGACTGTCGCATGCATAATATAATCTAACAGAATCTTATTAAAAATAGTTCATTGTAAATTATAATGAAAACAATCAAGAGAATTCATCAAAATCAGAGGGAAACACCTTCCTACATTTCCTTGTAAGTACAAACATATTTTTGTGATTAGAGCTCAATAATAAAATAATTTTAATGATATAAAAAATTAGTTTAAAGAAAAAAAGCAATTTCTTTATGTTCATTCAAAAATGCATAATGAATAATTCGGTTGTCACAATGATTTGCAAGGATTGATTACGCAGCGAATATCGTCCGCCCGAATCGATATTTTCGCAGGTGCATAAAATACATCAAAGTCATTATCCCATTTCGCTCTTATGAAGGTTATTTATCCAATCCGTGCTGCGCTCGTAGCCCTATATCGAGTTCATGCGATATACGTTCGCGATGTTCGCGGCCGAGCGCGCTTCCACCCCGAACGTAAAGCCGATGAAAATGCATTGGCCGTAAATAACGTCGGTCGGGTTTCGAAGGCGCGCACCCGCGCTTACAAGGAGATAAAATCAACTTGACCTCGTTCCATCCCCCAGACGTGTTTTCAGCTTCTTGCGCTTCGTGCTGTCCTCGCTCAGTTTCCATTGGCGATGGGATGGAAATCCTCCCCTGCCGATCGGGAGAGGCGATAACCATTAACAAAAATTGAATGCGAGTTGAATCAATAAAGATAATGCAAACACGTGATCGATAATACCGCGAAAGATATTTTGCAACGACTTAATTTCGAAGTATAAGCTTAATTTAAACTATCTGCACAAGAACATTTGTAACGTGTTATGTTACATTAAATATTAATTATAAACTGAAAAGACTGTATGTAATAGTATGTAATTAAAACTTATATCAACGCACAAACAAAATCATAATATAATGTTACACATTATGTCATAATTTTCATTATGATGATTTTCATTATGATGGGCGTTGATGTAACTTTAGGTAAGTATATTACGGATGTTCTTGTGCAAAGAGCCTTGTGGGTGAATTTAAAAAGAAAAATATCAGAATAGTGCAACTTTCATCCGTTCAGCAACGCGTTCAAGTTTAGCATTGAAGACTGCGTTCCATTTGACACTCACAGTGCTCTTAGAATAATTTCATCCTCGTCGTTTATCAAATGTTAAACAAATAATGTTGGCAAATGCGCCAAACAGAACGCAGCCATAGTTTTCATGGAGTATCTGTTGTCAGAACATTTGAGATTCATTCAATTCATACTTAATCTAATTTCATTCGATTGCATCAACTGCCTGTTACGATTACAACCGCATCGATTGATTTCAACAGCAATCGAGCGAAAAATTCTGATACAGCGCAGTGTTTATGCAATTCTGGATTACACGCTTAATATGCAAAATGTATGTATGCATATACAACGTATCGTAATTATGATGATCAACATGCCGTGCTTTCCATATCAATATGAGTGCAATTATATGCCTATACATTTTGCATATATACAGAAATGGTTAACATTGATCGAACAAAAATGATATAAATCTTAAAAATTGTTAAATCTTAAAAATTGTTTTATCTTCAAAATATTATCATTCATCAAAATATATTAATCCACATATAAAAATTAATAAAGTATCAATATGATATATAAAATATCTGATAATAAGACATATATGTACAATTTTTTAAAATTTAACCCACTTTAATATAAAATTAAATCTAAAATTATATATTGCATTAATATGTGTGCGTGCGTGTGCGCGCGCGCGCGCGCGCGCGTGTGTGTGTGTGTGTGTGTATGTACCATAGTCAAGTCCCACAGCAATATCGTATTATAATATAAAAGTCCTATAAATCGTAAACCCGATAATCTAATTTCCCGAGGTAGATAGTTACGTAAGTTTTGAGACCGATTTCCTGTGGCTTCTATAATATTCAACTTCCCGCACTCGTCGTTTCCACTTCCGAAAATTTTGATGGAGATTTTAATTGAATAAGAGGAAGCAAGAGGCGAATGCAGAAACAAAACGGGTGCTTTTATTGCGATGGCTGTTGAATATTCAAAACGATAAGGGAATGTTCGTTGTCTCGTAACGAACTGCACATGCAGTATACTTACAAAAAAAGAGATAAACATCGACATTATTGAATAAATGCATTTGCATTCTGACTGCGTTACTCTCGATTGTATTTAATTTTGACCTGTCACATCTTCTAAAGAGAAACTACGTATGACAAAGATTTAACTTGATTGTTATTGTGTGTTTCCTCTTGTATTTATACGTATCAGTGCAAGATCGGGATATGTAGATACATATACGAGACGGAAGTTTAATTTAACCACAGGAGACCCACTAAGGTCTCGTCCAGAACTGTTTTGTATATATAAGGTAGAATCGGGACAGTTAAATTAAACTTACACAAGTAACGGTATTATCTCTCTTGCAGCTATTCCCTCCCCTTACAAAAGCAGTTCTTGCATTTACATGACCAACCGACGAGTCTCGCCCGTTAGAGAGATCCAAAATGGCTTTCTCCGGGATATTCCGTAACTGCCGCGTTAACGGGATACCGGTCAAAATTAAGTTTCGCAGTGCGCCGACGTTAATTCGTCGAGACATTACAGGATAAGTTAACAGGCTTTTACACCGGTAACGCAGTTACGCTTCGTTACGGAAAACTCAATCAGGGGACACGAAATATTTAAACCGATAATCGTTCGACGTTCCTCGTCTGTGCCTGCAGCCATAATGTTATCTCGTTGATGTAAGCATATCTGAAAAGCGACGAGATACCTATTATGACTATAACTTCGTCAAACAACAGAGTCGGTAAAAAAAAATTGCTTACAATCTCGTTAGATTTCTATTGTTAATTTAATATACGAACGAATTGTAAAGCTTTGGATAAAAATTTGTTTAATATTATTTCTGACACACATTTTAGATATCAAAGAAGGAATGAGATTGATAACACAATTCTTTGAGTTAATTTTATTATCTTTAATATACATATATGTTAAAATCAATCCATTTGATTGGTTTGTTTCATAGCAGATGATATTCATATTAACGTATACATTTAGTAAATAATAAACTAAACATTTTCTCGAGTTAAAATGTTTAACTCCATTGTTTTAGTTAAATTAACGACATATTGAGTAAAAACAGGATGACTAATAGAAATGATTAAAAATAACTCAAATTGGGAATAATGTAACATTATAAATAAACGGTATGTAGCGATCATTAATGCGCTTATTCATTACAGAACTTATCACGATACTTCTTCATTACGGAATTATGAGAACCATTTCATAGTTAATCTGGAAATAATCCAAACAATCCATCTTTTATTATAAAAATTTGCAGAGCCATTTCTGCGTTACCAACTTCTACACCATCGTAAAGCATAGGAATGCAGCTGCACTTCACCTGTTTAAATGAAAGATATACCGTTTTTACAATGCTTATATCTCGTATTTATCTTGTCTAGCCCTTTTTTCTCGGTGTATAAAATTTTTATATCATTTCCCATTTGTAACTTAAATTTATATAGCGGAATTTGGTCGACTGCTAGTTAAAGTGCCGAAGACAACTAAACTAATTCAAGCGTAACATTTTACGTTTAAAAGGCAACACCCGCCGGCTGAATCTCTCTTCAACTCCGCGTTATTATCCTTTACGTCATAAAGCGTATGGTCATGCTTGCGGGGAAGTATGAGACACGTATTTCTGCAAAATGTCAGGTACACGTCAGAACGTAGTCTCTGTCTCGTATGTGTTATTCTTTCTACATTCTTTTCGGGTAGTTAAAGCTTTAATCACGCATGGTAAATAACGTTTCGCTGCAAGAAAGAAATTGCTCTGAAACAAATTTAACATTTTATATTTTTACGTAAAAATATGTAATGTTCAATCTTCATTTTATAAAATAATTCGCAATCAAATTATTATTTAAAATAATAAGAGCAACGTTACAAATTATGAAAAGTCTATATATGCGATAAAATGTCTAAATATATAGGTATCCTAAATAATAAAATAAAAAAAAAACGAAATCATTCCTCGCACTTCAATTACACTTGATGCATGTTTCACTGAAAAAAAAAGAGTTTGGTAATATTTATCAAATATTGAATGAAATAATTTCAATTAAATGTTTGGTTAATATAATCAAAAATAATTTTACTTTGCTAAATATTTAATAATTATTATTATACTAAATGTGACTGGTTATATTATTGTATTTGGTAATACTTATTAAACATTCAGAAAAGTAAAATTATTTTCAGTTATATTGTATAAACCTAACATGTAAAATTATTTCACTCAATATTTGGTAGCTATTATTCTTTTTTCAGTGTTCATTCCTATCATTATCAATGATACGATAAGATTATGATTTAAAGTGCGATTGCACGCTTCGCTCACCGGAAATCCAATCGAGGATAAAACATTGAGAAAATGAGAAGAGAAAAGAGGGAGAGACGTTATTCCGTACTTCGATCAAGTTAAAATATTCCCGCAAATATAATCCGAGTTCTATCTCTATATTTCTATCTGACTCGAAGTATGAGAACACGCGAAAATGGGAAGGTAAGAGAGAGAAAGAAAGAGAGAGAGAGAGAGAGAGAGAGAGAGAGAGAAGAATACTAAGCTCGAGAAAAAGGTAGAAGAATGGGCCAACTATCTGCTTACATATTCGATCACGTAAGTACACACGGGAGCAGAAAGGAAAAGAAAAGTCGGCTATCGAACCACCGCGATCGGGAATAAACGGTAGTGTCTCGAAGCAGCGGCGTTCCTCGCGCCCCACGAGAATATTGCGATATTGCTCGTGTTAACCGGTAACGCAGATCCAGCTTCAAAATCCCGGACTGTAAGGCGGTGTGCCGGCGCGTCCGGAATCTTAAACACCTTGACGCAGCCCTCGAATCGCCAATGCAACGGCAACAGCCGTGCCATATCGAATAATATAGATGCTTACAGTTCCGACACGGTGCTTTCCCGCGAGTTTCACGCTTGTTTTTGCATAAATATTTTGTATTTAAAATTGTCTTAACAAAGGGATGTCAATGAACTCTATAATTTTTAATAACTGCGCGCGCGCTCTAAAAAAAAGTATGGGTGTAGATTAAACATTATATGTGTCTACATAATTCTCACCGTTTATATCAATACTAACATGATGTGGATTTAATACCAAGGGTTATGTCTACACACTAATATTAACACCAATGTGGTAAAAATTATATAGACATCGCATGTGATGTTAAATCCACATTCATATTTCTCAGACACACATTGAGGATTTTTCTCCAAACTGCAGAAATGTAGATGCATATATTGCGCCTATAAGCAAATTAAATCTTATACAGTAAAATCTAATCTAAATTAATTAAAAACCTGATGTTAAAAATTAATAGAAAAAGAATTTCTATTTAATTCATGTTTTTAATGTTCTAATTTAGTTTTAATATAGTATAGTATTATATATACATAAGGATTTTTGATATCTAGGCTTCAGAAATGTAGATGCATCGTGCAAATTAAATCTTATAATAATACATAATCAGAATTAATTAAAATTTATTATTAAAAATTATGAAAAAAATAAATTTCTATTATTTAATTTCATGTTTATAATATTTTAACTTTTAGCATAGCTTAACGTAGATAATCGTGCATGAATTAAATGCAATGTAGATTGTTAATGCCGTTAGAAGAGAAGCTATTCTGATTATACACAGGCATGCTCTCCATACAATTATAACTATCATAGCTGCATTGACCGTACTTTAGCGATGATACGAGCGATACACAGGCATTGCGTACAAATACGTTTTCTGCCATCATCATCAAACGATCACTATGACTGGCAGATAAATATTATTGGAGGCTAACAAGGTTCTGCAGCAGGTAAAATGCAAAGTGACAGGCGCGATTTCTCCGTTTTCAATTCTGCCATTCTCCCCCGTTTTTCTTGTCTCTTTTTCTCTCCCCCAAACGTGTTTTTAACGCTTCCCATTTAACTACCTATGTACGCTCGTGCAAAGAAAATATAGGGAAATCAAGCGTAACGCAGAACGAAATGGAAAATGGAAAAAAGAAGGCAGCCGAGAGAAGAGGACTTGGCAGAACGATCAGAGGAACGGGAGTTACATCATTGAGATGCAATTCCAATATTGATATGTCGGATTGGCTGGTGCTCCGACGTAGCGGCGAAGATCATAGAGAGTCGCGGCAGTAGAAGAAGCTGGATAAGAAGAGCGAAGGGAACAAGGATGCAACACATCCGTAGCTTATGTGCGAGGCTTGCAGATCGAACACGCGAAAGATCGGGTAAAATTGGAAGAGATATTATTGAACGGTTGTGTAACGATCAGGGATACAGAGAAGAGAAAAGCCTGAGTTTCATTGCCGCAGTTGCAATGGAAATATAATCGAATCGACAGTAAGCTGCGCGGTACGTTAAAGAATTTAAGCACGACATTCAGTCCATATCTTAAACTACTGTAAAGTTGATATTTATCTTTATATGAATATCAAAAAGCGTTACAAGGTATAAAAATAAATATATTAAAATAAGATTTATATTTTGAAACATAGACAATTCAATAGTTACAACACTTGAATTAAAAATTAATCAAGTGTTCAGACTGTAAAGCGGAAATTGATGATATTAAGATATTGTATGATTATTATAAAATACTTGATAATATGTTACACATCAGATAATTACTAGATAAATTTCGTGTTATTAAATTTAGCGAAGTATATTACAATAAAGATGTAAAACAGAATATAATATATAATAATGCTATAGAAATATATAGAATATATAATGCTTTATTAATTCAAATAAGTGAATAAATAAGAAAATTTTAATATGCTATAAAAATTAGAATAAAACTATAATTTAAAGAAATATAAAAATATATTAATTTTCAATAGCGTATTTTTTATAAAATATAAATTAAACTAAAATATGCTGCCTCACAACAAAATATTTTCTGTATGTCTTTTAGTTATATATTTGTAAAATTTATATATATATATATATTACTCAAAACTTATTTATTTTGAGCCGCATCCTATTTCCTAGTTTTATCAAAAAAAAAATATTCCTAGTTTTATTAAAATTCTCAATATTACTTCCTTGTATTTATTTTATCTAATATTTAATCTAGAAAATACATGAAGAGACTCTCCAAATGAAAATCTCAAACTCTGTTAAAAAAATATTTAAAAAAATATTTTTAAAAAAAAGTATAACGTAGCTTTATCACAATTTTTTTCTACAAATAACTTAAATATCTCCTCTATTATCCCAATTTTTATTCCATGTGTGAAATACACACATAAATTTATTTTTAAGA
>Ga0157364_1001892_pt1 | contig 18663 bp, 15 predicted proteins | sample AttsexASBM2_FD_111476 | JGI IMG/M metagenome (GOLD analysis project Ga0157364, IMG submission 111476) | Fungus gardens microbial communities from leaf cutter ant in Ribeirão Preto, State of São Paulo, Brazil - Atta sexdens ASBM2 | ecosystem: Host-associated > Fungi > Mycelium > Unclassified ...
CACAATGCGATGCAGAAATCTCTTCCGTCTTTGCCTTTCAAGCAGCTGTTCACAAGCAAACAAACGCCGTTCAACATCTCTCGGCTTCAATTCGTATGGCACCCAATTTCCTTGCTTCTGAATCATTTCCATGGCTTTGAGGCGTCTTGAAATGGCTTGTTGAGTCACTCCCAATGATCGTGCCAATTTTTCTTGATTTTGATACGAGTCTTGCTCAAGTAATGCCTCCAATTCTGCATCTTCGAAAACATTCTCTCTTTCACCGCTATGCCGGTTTTCGACATCAAAATCACCGTTCTTGAAGCGTTGAAACCACTCACGACACGTTCTTTCACTAATAGCGGCCTCACCATAAGTATTTGAGAGCATTCGATGAGCCTCAGCCGAAGATTTCTTCATATTGAAGCAAAAAATTAAAACCTCCCGCAAATGACGAGAATTTGGTTCGTAAACTGACATTTTCAATTGAGAATAATTTTATGATGCAGACACAAATCGACTAATGTTTCTATGGAATTATGTTGACAGATGCCCAAGTTTATTGTATGACGTCTATGATCTATTCATTTCGACCACCACTTACCGCTAAAGCCATCTGTAGGAAAACGGCGGAAGCAAAGTTGTACACCTAATAGCTAGAGTACGTTTCAAAGTCAGACCAAGCTCGTAATCGCCGTCATTCAAATCCGCCGGAAAGTAGCTCACGGCGAGAACATTATTCTTATCGATCAGCGTAAACGTCAGGAACATGTTTCGAACGAGCTAAGTTAAACAGCGCATCGATTCTTAAATTGCTTGTCAATCGTTCGTAGAAATTGTAGATAAAGCTGCAATTGTTGCGACTGTAACGCTGATGAAGCGTGCGATTGTACTGGATTATACTGTGTCAGACCATTCAAGTTCCTTCGACGGTTGAAAATTACCAAAAACTGTCTAAGTACATGACGCGATTCTTTTCGCGTACGGCATCCAACCGGATGTGTACCGGGCCTCCCTCTGGTACGATTCCGCTTTCGTTTTGACGTACCTCTTCGATCGGTAATGTAATACGCATAAAGATACCTCTAAAATACGGAATACGCATAAAGTTTTCAAGTTGTTGCAATTGCACGTCGGTAGATACTCCTCTTTGCACTTTTAATGTTTCATTGACGTTTTTTTTTTCTACGCGCGACACCTTATCCGCGTTTGTAGGAAGTGAGATAAACGTCTTTCTTGACGCGATTATGACGTTGCAATTTTTTCAGCTGATGCTGCGCCGCTTTGTTATCGTTTACTGCTTTGGCGACTGCCGCCGACCAATGATCCGAGAATGCCAGTAGAACAGGCAGGATTCCACCGCGTTTCGCCATCGGAAGTATCCATCCATCCTTCTTCTTCGATAGAAAGCGCATTTATCGTATGATTATCAAGTCTCTTTATCAAAAATACTGGATGTTGATTTACTGATGTTGATATGCATTTGATAACTCGGCAAATTGTAATGCTTCAAGCACTGATGGAATCGTTGCACCTCCGAATCTGTACATGTTCAGGTAATCTGTTCCACAACAGATCTATGCAATTTTCAAACTCTCGCAGTAATACAATTTTCGATATGTATTCCAACTCTTTTGAACTGTGCAGATTGTCTGATACGACGAGAAATATTTCGATTACTGATCAATTTCGCTTTACGCGACTCTATAAACAAATCTGCTCGCGATATCGTTCAGTATTTTGTGGAAAAAGAAAATATGCAGTTCGTGCGAATGATTAAAGTGTCAAATCTCGATAGTAAAATGCAAACCGATAAAGAGATGCGCAAATATGATGGCATGCTTCGACCTTTATACGCGCTGTCGTCTGTCAAAATTGACGAACCGTCAAATTGCAAGACGAACGTGCTAATAAGCCTGTTAGAAAGTCCGCATAGCGATTCGAGAACGTGTACGTATACTCGAAATCGCTGCAATAGCCGAAACATCGATACCTAATTAATTTGTTAGCACCGATTGAAGAAATCGGCTATTTTACGTTCCAATAACAGCGTCGGTTCCATCGAGCGAGACGTTTCCGAATTCTATCTTTATATTTGATGACGTGGCATGCGACAAGCAGGATGTGATAAAAGAATACTTTGCAATGGGACGCACGAATATCAATATTGCTTCTATCTTGATCAAATGTATGCAAAGATACCGAAGCATCTTATACGCGACAATGCAAATCTTTTGATCTTGTTCGAACAATTTGCAGCGTGTTTACAACGATCACGTGAATACCGACATGTTCTATGAGGATTTCAGCGATTTGTGTAAATGTTGACAGCTAAAGTATGGATTTCTAGTGATTGACAAGGATAGTGCGCTTACTGATGGGTGATACAGAAAAGGATTTAACGATTTTGCAATACGTGATATGATCAGTTGACATAGATAACAGCAAAGCTCGTGAAAGGATTAAAGAGATTGCGAAAATGATTCAATTCGCAAAAAATACCGCGCTTTGAAGACTGGCAAAATGGAGGACATTGCATTGGAGAGACACTTTAAATCTATTATCGAAACAAATTGTCGAAAACACCATGGACTCTTCCAAGGATCCTATCATGATTATCGAAACATTCTTTTCGAGAGAAGACGAGGAACCAAAACTAAAAAAAACGACCAAATTGTACGATAATCTTATACAGGCTTCCATGCCTATGAAATCAGTTGAGTCAACCAAAAATCATATCATTCACTTTGAATGAAGTGTCTCAAATAATATAGCCGCGCGATTTATCGTGATCACGCTCCCTCCATCGAAGACATCGAAGACGATATTTGCTTCGATATTTGCTTCAAACATCCGAGAGGAAAAGTTGCAAGCAAACTATGTCCGTTGGGACAGAAATATTTGAAAGCGATCTTAAGTAAGAAAACCGTCAATTGACGGTCCGTCAATATGGAGTTTATTTCAGCGATGAGGGAACTATACTCGGTAACAAACATATCACTTTGCAAAACGATAATATAATTATAAAGGAAGAAAAATATGATGGAACATCAGGCTTGTACGAGTTAATTTTTAAGAAATTTCTCAACGAAAGTATCTGTATGGATGATGACATACAGACATATAGGAGTATTCTGCTGACGACAAATGTTCACCGACGCGTTCATAATCTGAGTAATCAAATAATGAGTAATAAGGGACACAGATATATAAGGACATAATAGCGCATTGGTATCGGGTAAAAAAGTTGGAACAGGAATAAGCAAAAGAGTGAAATTTACCGCGTACGATGTCGTTAAATAACAACAAGATCGACTATATCTAACGACGATACTCAATGACGATCCCAACGAAATTGTGAGTTGTTTACGATTCCTCAAGGATTAGCGCCAGACACAATGATCATAACAACGAGATTCTATCGATTATCGAGGAGCTTCGCGATGTCGGTCTAATTATAAATTGACCTTATTCTACGCACGTCGTTCAGTCAAAATCACAATGCCGATCAACAAGTTTGAATTATCGAAGGAAGAAGCGAATCGCACTGTCAATAGCGCGGATTGCTCAGAAATTACGTGCACGATAATGGTCTTTGCCGTTAACTAACACAAAGTCATGCAAGATTCGATGATTAGCACTACCAGTGGATAATGCTGACTCAGCAAACAAATGATATGTGCAGCAGAGTTCAAGATTTGAAAGATCGTCAGAATTAAATCGAAGGGAAGATTGCAGCTTTACAAAATAATGTAAAGGTTATGTTAAACAAATTTGAAAAGATGATTCGGGAAGTACATCGATGCCGAATAATTATTCGCAATTACTGAGAAACGGCTACTGGCTGCTGGTTGATGAATTGCATGAGTCGATTGTGCCGATAAATATCATCAACGTGAATATCATACGTGAATACAACGTGACTGGGTGCATACAGCAACAATAGGTGCGTGCACACGAATTTTCATCGAGTGTGCCGCCAGGATGTAAGATATCGGAAAGGCCGACGCAGATCATGTATCTTCTGATCATCGTACAGAGTATTACGTATCTGACGATTCACATGGTGGACCAAGACGATCGATTGCTCGATTTTCGCGGAGAAGAGATCATCATTAGATTAGATTGCATGTAGAAGGCGCTAACGTGAGATGTTGAACAGACGAGAGATATACCTTTTACTGGAGAGATTACACCTGGAAAGAAATTTACTGCGTCCAATGTTGCATTTAAAGTCATTGTATTTCATAATGGCTGATATCTTGAATATTATCGATGAGCCAATTTTTGACGACCGCATCGTCAAGATTGACACTCATACGTACAATCCGTATGCCAACACTACGTTTGGACACAGCGATAAGATACGGATATCCATAGCATTTGTTGCCGTGCGAAAGTTTTCTCTACATCGAAGGAAGATTGACGGTGAAGAAAAAAAACGTCGTCGACGACGCTTGGAAATAATTGGATGGCGTCCGTGTTTGATGAAATTCGATATAAACTTAACAGTATGATTGACCGCAACAGAAACATTGGAATTATGTTGAATTATTAAGGTGCACTAAGTAACTTCACGTTGCGTTAAACAAGATCAATAAATTATCAATGCTACATTGGAAAGCGGTCGTTATCTGAGCATGAATTTTGTTCGTGGGATCTGTACGAATATCCACTGTTACAAAATATGACCAAGCATTCATGGGTTGTTAAACGGCGACTAATTTGAGAAGCCGCCACGTTAACTTTTCTCTGCAGACCGGTCGAAAGAATATCATGTCACGAGATGTTAACTTAATCGATGATTGTAATTTGAGTAACGCGAAATATGTCTAAATTCATAATAAAAGATTTTTATCCGTATCCAACGTCAAGAAAATCCGTACAAATTTCAATTTAAATTTTCCGCTATTGTGCTTCCGCCAAAGGTTGTTGGCGTCTGATGAAGAGAAAGCCTGATGCTTCTAGTAAACAGTCATATTCTCAAAATGGCTGCAATGTTGAAACCAAGTGCGAAGTATAATCGAAGAGCCGCGATCGAAGGCCTTCGCGCTGAGTGTTCAGCCCATGGAAATAATTCAGTTCTTTGGATACTCAAGATCAACCGTTTATGATGTTGTGGCAAAATATATGGCTTTAGAACAGTCCAACGAAAGTTCTAGTATGTTAGCGAGAAAGTCACTCGAAAGAACGCACCGCAAGGACTCCCACAATTGTTGAAAGGACTCAAGCAGATTGATTGATTTCGGATGATTTCGGAGGACAATTGTTGCGAAAATTAGCATCGATTGTTGGCGAGCCAACAACAGGATGCGTCGAATTGCCAAGAATTGCTTTCATACAAATCGTACACATTAAAGATATGACAGATGTTCTCTGAGGCTGCCAAGACAAGCCGAGTTGTTTGCTTCGGCTCTTTTTTTGCTTCCTAGGAAAAAAAAAATGTGTTTTTCTGACTAAAAAACAGCGGATTTAAACTTATACACCCTATAAAGGCTGATTTAGAGATTCAGCATCGTTGATGCTTGAAATATTATAATTTGCTCTGTCATCCATCGCATATCGATGATTCGACACCGTTTAAAATAAAAAATTGCAGTAAATGTCGACAACAAAAAGCCGCAACATTTTAAATCACGCAATAAACGCACTTCCTTTCGAATTGCATATACCCAGATATCAATTTTGTGATCCAAGAACGCAAGTGACTAGCTAGAAGCAATTGAGGCATTAATTCATTTACGCAGCATGTCGTGATTACGACATAGCTTATTCGCGCAACAAAGATCTGGCGAAACGACACATAGTTAACAAAATTCTCGCCAAAGAGGCATGAAAATGCATTACCGCAAAAGACTCTCTAGAGAGAAAGCTGCTGCTGCAGCCGTTTGGGCGGTTATGAAGGCCAAGATGAAAATCGATATAAGTTTGAAAATGAAGAAGAAAAAGAAAACTTCCAACGAAAAAGCGAAAACTTTCAATAGCAAAACGCGATGATATCATGTTCTACTACTGGTAATCGTCGGCTCGTTGATCGATAGCGTAGGAGCGAAAGCTATAAACGATAACAAAGCCGCGCAACGTCAACTGGAAGAACTGAAATGCCATAATCGTATCATAGAAGATCATGGAATTTACTTCGTTCCGTACAAACGTGGAATTTACTTCGTTCCATACAAACATAAACGAGAAGTCTTAACGGAAAAAGCTTAAAAAAATTCAAAAGTAAAAATGCCAAAAGAAATAACTACCAACGTACAAATGTATAACAAAATGTATGCGTTTTCATTTCATATTCTAGAAATATCTTTATGTGTATTACCTTATCAACAGGAAGAGTAAGGCAATGAGAGCGACATCGTTTTGGATGCCAAGGGACCTTGGCGTATGCGAAGCGGGAAAATCGTGTTGTTTACTTTGACCGTTTCGGCAATCTTTGATGGATGAAGGAATTAATATCGATATCTAGATGTGATACAAATCGAATATAATTACATGCCTTATCAACATTACGATCAACGTAACTGCGAACAACTGTGCCTACAGTTTTTATAGATGATTGGACAATCAATTTACGAACTGATAATGCACTGTTTCAACTCAATATCTTCCATTCGAATATGTCACTGACGTTTACGCTGATCAGTAAGAGTAGCGTCCTCACGGCCTGCTACTTTCTGATTACAGATTTGAGCAATGGTGATTACGAGCTCAATTTGATGGACTTTAAAACTTACCACACAATATCTAATGTAAAATCATCGAATAATAAATTTCACGAAGAAGACAAGGAAATTGTCATTTTCGAAAGATCATACGAAATACGTGACATAAACGAATAAAGGGATACAATCAAGTGAATCTCTCCGATTTAAATGAATTTTTAGTATGTTGTTTTATAAAAATTAACAAAAATAGGAGGCACGTTTTTTTTTATACGCTGAATCGCACATTAAGAGGGTGAAATCTTCCTTTAAAAAAAATCAGTTCTTGACTTTAGATTGAATATCGTCGAAACTATGAAAGATAGAAAAATGTTTTAAACAAAAGTTGAATAGTTGCAAGAGTACTTCATAACTATAATAAAAAAAAATTTATTTATTTGTTTATTGTATACCGTCACCTCTAATTTTGAAAAATTTTTTTTGTATAATGACAAAAATTAAAGAGCATTTTACGCTGAAAACAACGACCTGTATAAAATGTTCCCGAAACATATTTTTGGAATATGAACAAGAAACGCCTATATATATGCGTTCCATGCATATTATATCGGCATTAGTTGCTCGAGATAACATTGAATGAATACAGTTCAATACGCATCAATATCACACTAACTATTATAATAAGAGCTTTTTACAATGTTATAATAATAATGATAATAATAAATGATGATAATAATAATAGTATCTAATAGTAATAGTGACTTTGTTAAATTTCCGATCAAATATTTTTGATAATACATACAAAAATATACCTCGGATAATTAAAATCAAAATACGAATAAAGAAATAAAGAAATTATTATTTTCGTAAAATATCGTTCATTTCATTCTGATCGTACAGTAGCTAATTGCAATGTCCGTCGTGTTAAAATGAATAATGTATTAACAAAACATTGCTTCTTATTAATCATCTAAACATGGCATGTTGATTTCGAATGTTTTTTAACGCAAAATCCGACTGGCGTTTAAAATTTTACTAGCTTATGTTCCAAACATCCACTTTTGTACAAAGCGTAATTATTTAAACAAATTAGTAAATCATGATGATGAAAACTGATTGTGTGTTAATGATTGTAATTTTAAAATAACATTTCTAGAATGAAGCTTTATATCAAGATCTGAAAGCATGACTACATGAAAAATACTTCATGAAATTCTTTCACAAACGGAATCCAAAAACATCTAACAGTTGTACTTTTCCTGTTGTTCCAACCGATAGTTAATAGAACAATATCTTGTGCAGAATCTGATCTATTTCTTTGAATTTTGAGAAATCCAAGGCAGTAAATACTGCAGACAGCAGTATTACTTGTATTACATTTCGTGGATTAAATCGCATTATTTTCTAAAAATTATAAATTATTTACATGTCTATTTCCAATATAATAATTATTAAAAGAAAAAAAAGAGAGAAAGAGAATAAAAAATTTTTATTGTCTATTTCATAATAAATTGAATACCTTCTCATTGGTTATTCTTCAATAAAATTCATTGAACAAGGGAAAAAACAACATTGTTTTCTACAATATATAAACGACTTATTTAAAAGTATTTTAATAATGTAATCAAATTATAAATATACTTAATCAAAAATCCTAATAGTTAAATAAAAAAAGTAAATAAAACATATATAATCTTTTCAATTAAAAAAAAAATTTTTAAATAAAAAAAATAAAAAAGCAATAAAAACTTTAATAATAAACACTTAATAGAGCTCTGTATTACTCATAACTAGTGATACTTATTAATCGAAATCAAATACAAAACTGCGAATTTGCTGCGACAATCCGCCTTTTATATTTATGTTTATGTCAACATACGCAAATGCGTTAGCGTATCTATTTTCTGCCTAGATTAATAAGACACAATATTTTGTCAATATATTCATGTTAATATTAACGGACACTGCAATTAACTGCTGTACAATCAAAATGAAATGAACACATATTGCATTCAACATGTTACGTTGATCGCGGGTGCATACAGGAACAAGTGCACAATACATGAATTTTCACCGAGCATGCTGTGAATATAAGATATCGGAAAAACCGGCACAGATCATTTACCTTCCGAGCATTACGGATCTGACGCTTCGCATTGAATCAGGATTGAATTGGACAATTGCTCGATTTTCATGAAGAGATTACCGTTAGATTGCTTGTACGGAAGTGACAACGATAAAGTGATGAAGCAATGAAAACGTGAGGTGCTTGTTTTGAACGAGTAAGCAAAACAGACAAGAGACATAATTTTTGCCAGAGAGTCGCGTCGGAGATCACAAATATTTGATCATCCTAAAGAAAGAAATTTACTGCGTCAAACATTAAATTTTTACAGTTATTGGGTTTTGTCATACGAAATATCTAAGATGGCTGATATCCTGGATATCGGAGACGATCTTTGACGATCGCATCAAGTTCGAGTTTCACACATACAATCCGTACGTCAACGCGACGCGACGTTTGGACATAGCGAGATAAGAATACCCACACAACAGTAGGATTTATACACGTTAGCGTTCTCTGTGTCGAAGGAAAATTGACGACAAAGGAAAAGAATGAAAATATCACAACACTTGAATATAATTGTATGACATTCATGTTTGACGAAGTTCGATACTGAACTTAACGGTGCAGAGATTGATCGCAATAGAAACGCGAATTGGAATAATCAATATTGTAAAAAATTATGCATCGTATTCACATGAACTTTGCAAATCGTATGGAGAATACTAAATTCTTCCCGACTAATGATATCACAAAAACTCAAATGATAAATAACGGATATTCTAATTTTTGCGTGCCACTCAGCATGTTGATAGACTTTTGCAAGGATTATAAATATGTGGTAATCAATGTTCAGCACGAATTGATTTTGATATGAGTGCATATCGACAATAATGTCTTGTGAGAAATCCTGTGATAGAATCGATACTTGAATTATTCAAAGTGCAGTAGCAAATGCCTCACATTACGTTGAATGAAGTTAATAAACTATCCATGCTGCATGCTTTAAAAAGCGGACGATATCTATGTATGAGTTTCCGTTCCTGGGATCTGTACGAATATCCCCTATTGCCATACACGACGAAGCATTCCTGGGCCATTAAAACTGCAACTAAATTAGAAAAAGCACGATATTTTATCTTTGCTCTGCAAACTGATAACAGAAATTTCATGAAAGCACGTAAAATTTTCTTCGACAATTGCAAATTATAAATATAAAGCTTTAAACTCAGAATTTTATCCATAAAATGATCTGAATTTAGATTTTGATAAATGTAGAGTTGCTATGTTGTATATATGTTTGTACGTTTTCATACGTCTTACTATCAAATCTCTCGCGAAAGAAGTGAACGTTTGAAATTAACGCCATTATGTACGGTTATACTCTTGTAATCATTCATCGCTGTTATGTATGGTTATACTCTTATAATTATTAGACTGTTCGCAACAAAACGAGTTCGTCATGAATGGCACCGTGGATGTGCGATTAGAATTTGAATTCAAAGAGAATGAAGAAAACCCGCGAATACTACTGCATACTGTCTTATCATACATGATCGCGATCGAATATAGTCCAATGTCAAAAGTAGCACGATTACATAAATTATCATCATCAAAAAAAATATCTTTCTCCTCTTTTCAATATAAGAAATAAAAATCAAGATCTTTTGTAAGCACAATCTCGAATAGTCATTCACCATAATCATATCAACATTTGTGGATTGTGAACATCTGCAAGGATTTAAGAAAAAGAAAATTGGAAAGAAATTTATTATGAAAGAAGTAACAGTGTTGAGAAAAGGATCTATTCTCTCTCAATACATTTTTATATGTCCCATGGAACTTCTTGAGAAAATCCGAAAAGTATTGCGCTTCCTAATTGAGTACTTATCACCATGGATTGCAATGGGAAGACGGGATGATCTCGTCAGCATGGTGAAACGCCTGATTACGATGGCTCTAATTAATGCGGATGAGAATGTCAACAATAAAGTGTACGTTAAAGAACGTGAAAAACGTAAATAATTAACTGATATACTCAATAGCGACAACTTGACCATTGAGATGCTCTGGATGCTGATTACTGATATTATTAATGTTGTACAATGTGGAAAATATATTAAGAATTGTGCGTTACAGAATGTATTTAAAATATACAGCTGGTTGCCACGCCAGAAAGAAATGTATCAAGTTTAAAAAAAATAAAGTATGAGATTTTTTTTTAATGCATTTTAATTTCTTTCCCTTATAATTAAGAATCTATAATGACAGCTATTCAGTAGCAGTATGTATGTAGTTCAATAAGTGTTCGATAACTACTCAATAATAGTTTTAATAATGATTCGATAATCAAAAACGCTTGGTTATTTGTGTAGTATATATTTTTAAAAAACTATTAGTTGCTAAATTAAAAAATTGCTGAGACATATCACTTTAAAAATCGTTGAATAAATATATCTATTTAATAAAATGAAAGAAGAGAAGTGAACGCGGGAAAGAACATGAATGGGAAGAAGAGAAAGTGCGAATACTATGGTAAGTGTAGAATTGGAACAGCAACGAGTAGATAGAGAGAATTGCATCCTACAACGAGTGAGAGAAAGAGGATAACGGGTTAAAAAGAGAACGAGTAAGAGAGAGAAGGAACAAACTCCCTTCCCCCTTCCCTCTCTAATACAAACCTCGGTGACACTTCCCCTCCCTAATCCCTCATATCTACCGCGTATACGTATACGCACATAGTTATTGTATTTAGAATTGGTATATTATACCTATTATTATATATATTATACCTAATCTAGCAGAATCTAAATATATGATTATAAAATAAAAGATTTACTTCGATTTTGATGGCACTTTTCATATAAAAATGCACGTGCAGGCGTATGTGTGTGGAGGTGTTGATGGGGAGTGAGAAAGGAATGAGGAAGTGGGAGAAATAAGGATGAGGGTGGTAAGAGTGGGTAGCATTATTATCTGACATGTCATGATTTATTACAGAAATTTGATTTTGAGGCAATAATAAAATAAAATTTTTAATGACTACAACAAAAACTAATCATTTTAAAATTTTATGCCTATGGACATTTTTAATCAGTGAATCAAAAACATAATATGATATACTAAAGTTTTCAACCAATTTCACCGAGGGGAAAATCCTATGAAAATCCATTAATCCATAATGACTATCCAATGCAATTAATTTTTAATACAATCAACAAACGCATAAAAACTCTCATCCATAAAAAAACAACAGTTGTAGAAAATCAATCTAATTGCCAGAACTCAAAAAGTAATACATGGTTTGTTTACAGTTCCATACATACCATCAATTTCTAATGAATTTGATAGATTCAAAAATAAAAATGTCAAAGTTTCATTGTTAGTATGAATAAGTTAAAAAAATTTATTCGAATTCACAAAGCCCCTCTTCCACATCTCGCAAAAAATAATGTGGTATATAAAATTAGTTGTAAAGAATGTGATGCTATGTCGGACAGACGAGCAGACAATTAGAAAGAATAGCTAAACATATAAACTATATAAACTGGAATACCTCTGCTCGTTCTATTATAATTGATCATAGAATGTATATATAATATATGACTATGAATTTGAGTGAGAAAACGTTAGAATATTGAATGAAGAATATTTTTATAGAAAATGTTTAACCTCTGAGATGTTTAATATTAAAAAACAAATAAATGATCTCAATCTACAAATAGACACAGAGAATCTTCATAAAGTATACATACAAATAATCAACAATATTTAATTTTGCAGTACCATCATTTGTTCAGTCAGTGTCGTGTTCACATTATTTGTTATTGTACTTATTTAATTTATTATAATCAATTTTATCCTCTGACTACGGACATATTATTATTTTATTTTTTATTTTTTATTATACAATTTTATCATTTTGACACATTTCCATTAATTTATTTTATTTATTATATTGTATTTTATATAGTTATTATACTGACTGACTTTAATCAGTCTCTTTATTGTATATGTCCGTTATGTTTGACCGACTGATAATTATCCACGATCAATAAGTTTTTATCAGAATAAGAATTGACTCTGCTAATTATTTAAGAAAGAGAAAACTATCTTAAATTTTCATTGTCAGCTTAATCAGATTCTCCACGATTTTTCAATCGTCATGTGAGCAGCTTTAATTATTCTGGAAGCTTACGAAAAAACGTTCTATATTAGGAAGAAGCCATAACTGTTTTATTTAAAAATTTAAAAACTTTTTGGAATTTCTGAAGAGAGCTCAATCAAGCAGCCGAAACATGTCAAGAAACATTTCAAATTTAAAAGAATAAGTTTGAATATCAAACTCATGTAATTATTATTTATATGTATAAAATAATTTTCATTCACAACAAATTCGATTGACTCTTTAATATCTTGTAAACTTTTTTTATTGTAATTACAGATACTATCATTTAAGTTGTAATTCTTAATTTAATACACCAATTCTTTGTCTAACATACATTTGTAGTTGATTGTTAGTTGACATCCGTGTATTCATAGCGGTTTTTTACTTTTTTTTAAAAAGATAAATTTATATTAAGTATATAAGTGATGTTAATCAATTTAATACACATTTTCTTCCGGGATTAAAGAATATTCTTAGCGTCTTTTTCTACCTTTTTTTTAAAAAAAGGTAAGTTTTATACTGATATCATGCATTTTGTAGAGTTTAATGTTTTCTTATAAATTCATTTTTTATTTAGTAAAATTTTTTATCAGAACATGTATTTCTAGCACTTTTTTTACCTTTTTTAAGAAGGTAAATTTATGTACTAATATTATGTCTTTGTGTTTAACATCTTTCTATATAAAAAGTATATAAATTAATTACTTTAGTATACATTTTTCACGAAGATTTTTAAGTGTAACATTAGGATTGGAAAGTCATTCTATCGTTACTTATGAATTGGAACGGTCACTCGTTACTGAAAAAAAGGAACTCATTGCTTGTAACAATACGTTTATTTACAAATATTGTAATTATTGTTTTTCTGTAAATAAACGCGTAATGATAAAGAGTTACTACTTTTCAAAGTGACTTTTCTAAGCTTATGAGCACAAAATTAGTGTGTAATCAGTTATAAATAATCGTTGTATAAAAAACTGCAATGTTGTTATCAAGTCATTTTTATAAACGATAAAAATTACGTTACTTTACTTCTCATCCCTGTATTTTTTATAGAAATATATTTGTATAAAATGTTTCTTTTGAATTAGTTATTTAGTCATGATTCATAAAATAAGAATCATGGAAAGATTTTTAACCCTCCGTTGACATACTAGATGTGGACCACCCACAAAATTATTTTAATTCTCTGAAATTCAATTTTCTTTTATTTTGTAGAACAAAAATACAATGTTTACAAAAAAAATCTGTTTTTTTAATTCCCAAAATAGCCTACATTTAATATGCAAAATAAATACCCTTTATCCAAAAACTTGCAAACTTATTTTTTTTTTCAAAGAATCATATGTGAACAACAATTCTGTAACTTTTTAACTTCTAATATTGACTTTTTTAAAAATTACAATTTTTCAAAGATTTTACTCGTTTTTTCTCTATTCATTGAACTCAAGAATTTTTTTCACAAAAATTGTAATGAAATTTTAATCAACAACTATTTGAATGTATTCTACCAGACCTTGAAATTGACCCATAATTTTTTTCATATTGATTGGATTTTTTAAATAAGAATGTCAGTTGACAACTTGACTTTTAGAATAAAGAACATATATAAAATAAGACTCCTAATAATTGTAAAAATATATAATACAGATTTAAGGGGACTACTTTGGAGTCAGCGCGGTAAGAAATGCGCAATCTATATTTACATAATCATTAATAATATAATGTATATTAAAAGATGTTAGTTTGAACGTTTCAGCTATCGGTTTTAGCCATCTTTCAGTAAATATATAATTAATATATTAACAAAGAATATCTTCTATCCAGTTCGGTTTTGGGAATTGAAAAAAACAGATTTTTTTGTAAACATTGTATTTTTGTTCTACAAAATAAAAGAAAATTGAATTTCAGAGAATTAAAATAATTTTGTGGGTGGTCCAGTATGTCAATGAAGGGCTAAGAATCTTTCCATGATTCTTATTTTATGAATCATGACTAAATAACTAATTCAAAAGAAACATTTTATACAAATATATTTCTATAAAAAATACAGGGATGGGAAGTAAAGTAATGTAATTTTTATCGTTTATAAAAATGACTTGATAACAACATTGCAGTTTTTTATACAACGATAACTGATTACACACTAATTTTGTGCTTATAATAACTGGATCGAAAATGAGAAAAACACAAACATCGTAAGAAATTGCCTATCTTCTTGGTTAACAAGTGATTGCGTACTAATAAAGTTATTAAGAGTTTAAATTACATAAAGTTAACATTGAAATTGTAAAGAAAGTGCTTATCTCAATTCCATATAACACTACAGTTAAGTATATTATAATATTGAGTAAATGAAAAAGATTTGTATAAAACATATTATGAAGAAACTTAAAAATAAAAAATAAAATTGGCATATGAAGGAACAACGTCTCTTTAGGCCATATAAGCTTTGATTTCTACAGTTTATGTTATACGGACCTATAATATGTTATATTGTTTATTTACGTCGCCTAAAGAGACATTGTTTCTTCATATGCCAATTATTGCGAAGAATATTACTAAGACCTCGATAAGACCTCTAAAGGCTTAGAATGCTCGCACGGAATGCAAGAGATCCGGGTTCGACTCCTGACCGAGATAATATTTTTCGCAATAAGAATTAATTATTTACAGATTTTAATATGTTAATCAACATTATTAAGATCGTTTCGAAAACGCGAATTGCATCAAATATTTGTTAAATTGCAAGTCAATTTAACTCGTGCTAATACTGCGGCAGTTTAGTAGAGCGTTTTCAAAGACCGAAAAATCATTTCGGCGCGCGTTTTTGGGGACTATATATATAGTATATAAATTCACGCAAGAATCATATAAGCATTTAAGATTCAGCTAGATCGTGTAAGGCTTTGCCTTCTACAGTTTGTGTTAAAATAAACGGCTCAATTCCAATGATGTTAACATTGACATACGTTGTGAAGGTCATGACACCGAAAAAACTTCGCGAAGTTTTAGTTATCGCTCGTTATATAAAATTATTAATATGCAATATGGTATTCAACATGACTTTGACCTTGATGTATAATGTCAAGATCATGACCCAATATGACGGATTTGACAGTTGCCCGTTAATCGTTAAGAAATTATTACTCACTAGAATTAAAAACTCACAACTCAGCTCCTACGATCTTGACCTGATGTAAATTGTCAAGGTCATCTCATTGAATGACTTACGGAAGGTTTTAGCACTCGTCACATGTTAAAATTATTAGACATTAAATAGGAAATTCAACTCCAACGACCTTAACCTTGGCATATATTATCAAAGTCATGATCCTAAGTAAACATCAACGGCAGTTGCTCGTTGATTTAAGAAATTATTAAAAGTAAAAAGAACAATTCAGCTCCAATAACATTGGCGTCCACATACGTTTTGAAAGTTATGATCCTGAATATTCGGAAGAATTTAGCAATCACTTGTCACACGTAGAAAAGTTAGAAATAAAATAGCGAATTCATAAAATAGCGAACACTTATGATTTTCATCTTAAAGTAAAGTATCAAGATTATTGGATTTATCACATTGATAAACCTTCAGAAGGTTTTAGATCAATCATCGCTCATTAAAAAATTATTTTTAAAAATAGAGAATTCAAATACAATGACCTTGACCTTATATATTGTCAAGGTCATGACTTGAGTGACCACCAAAGATTTCTGACAGTCGTTAAGATGTTATTAGAAGTAAAACGTACAACTCAGCTCCGACAATTTCAACCTTGATATATATTTCGAAGATAATGATTCTGAATGACCTTTGAAGGGTTTTGAGAGTCACAGTTGAAAAGTTATTAAAAGTTAAAAAATTATTAAAAGTAAAATGGACACTCAGTTCCAATGATTTGACTTTGACACACGTGAAGGTCATGACCCCGAATGACGGAAGGTTTCATAAGTTATTCATCAAACTTTAGAAAGTTATTAGAAATGAAATAGAAAATTCAACTCTGATGATGCTGATCTTGATGTATATTGTCAAGGTTATGAGTGACATCGAATAAGTTTTTACAATCGCTCATTTAAAAAGTTATGAAAATTAAAATGACGACTCTACTCTGATGATCTTGACTTTCACACATTTTAAAAATCATCATCCCGAATGACCTTCGGAAAGTTTCATCTCTTACTCGTTGCATGTTAAAAGTGAAAGAGTTAATTCAATTCTGATAACCTACACATTGACATATATTGTCAAGCTCATAACTCTGAGTGATTATCGAATGGTTTCAGTAATCATTCATTTATCAATAAAAAGTTATGAAAATTATTAGGTGGTAAACTTAATCCTTGCCGCTCGCTACTAGAGGGTACTGGCAAGTTTCGACAGTGAAGTCGGTCTTTTTGTAGTTTAGACATCGCTGAAGTGATACAACACGTCCTTACAAACATACACTTCTCCAGTTACGAAGAAGTCCAAAAGTGAATGATTGAATTGCCTCGAAAGACACCGCGTTCTACCATTGTGGAATTGCCTTGTTGCCGGAGAGATGGGAGAAAGTAGTAGAAAATGGAGGAAATTACTTTGATTAAGGTATTCATTCATTTTCTCTTCGAAACAAATCAATTTTGAAGACGAAATAAAAACGGCAAAAATTAAGTTTACTACCTAATAAAATAGTAACTCAGCTTTATTTATGATTTAAATCTTGATATAGTTGTGAAGACACCGAATGAACTTCGCAAGGTTTTAACTATCGCTCGTTGTACAAAATTATTAAATATACAGTATGGTACTTAACTACGATGACTTCAAACTTGTATAATGTCAAAGTCATGACCCAGAGTGATCTTTCTAAGGTTTTGGCAAGTGCCCGTTGATAGTTAAGAAATTATTAAAATTGAAATTCACACCTCAGTTCCTACTGTGATCTTGAAGTTCATATACATTTTGAAGGACCCCAAATAACATTCGGAAAGTTTTAGCAGTCAATCGTCGCACATTAAAAAATTATTAAAACTGAAATAAAGAACTCCGATGATCTTGATGTATATTGTTAAGATCGAGACCCGTAGTGACCGTCAAAGAATTTGGCAGTCGCTCGTTAAGTTATTAAAATTAAAATGGACATCAGATATTTTGACCTTCATGTATGTTATGAAGGTCATAATCTCGAAAGATTTCAAAGATCCGCTCCCGCATAATGTGAAATCGAATATCGTATATAAAATTTTTTGTAAGGATTGTGATGCGAGATATGTGAGACACACAAGTAGACAGTAAAATCTCTTACTGAGTATAAAAATCACATTCGGTGGAATACATGTGTACTAGTTTAGTCATAACTGTTCATCAATTATAAGAGGATCATGAGTTCGATTGAGAGAACATTATAATTTTGGATGAAGAACCTCAATATAGAAAGAGATTGATTTCGGAAGTTGTTCATCAGGAGACAGACGCATGATCTTAATTTACAGACAGACATAGAGGAACTTCTCAAAATCTACTTTCCGATTATTGACAAGCTGAATGTCGACTTGTTTTTGATTTCAGTCAGTGTTGTTCTTTCATTGTAACTGAATCTTTCTATCTTTGATTATTGATCGATTTTCTTTTTGATTATAGACGATCTAATTTTAAAGTTTAAAAATATAACTATTAGATGTACAACTTTGCTTCCGCCGTTTTCCTATAGATGACTTTAGAGCTAAGTGGTGATCGAAATAAATAGATCATAGACGTCATACAATAAACTTGGGCATCTGTCAACATAACTCCATAGAAA
>Ga0157364_1001893_pt1 | contig 18662 bp, 8 predicted proteins | sample AttsexASBM2_FD_111476 | JGI IMG/M metagenome (GOLD analysis project Ga0157364, IMG submission 111476) | Fungus gardens microbial communities from leaf cutter ant in Ribeirão Preto, State of São Paulo, Brazil - Atta sexdens ASBM2 | ecosystem: Host-associated > Fungi > Mycelium > Unclassified ...
TAAATATATATATATATATATATATAATAAGATATCAAACAAAATATATGTTGATGCGTTTGATTAGATATTTTATTATATTATAATTGTAGCTAAAATTGATTATGACAGATTTATAATTACACTAGAAATTCTATACTGAAGATGAATTACAGAAAGTTGTTACCTAACTAATTTCACTTTTGCACATATCATTATAAGATTTGAACTTTGATTTGCCAGCAATTTCATCGATATTTTATTTGGATGCGGTAAAAGAAAAAGCTCTCGTAATTTTTATCTTTCTATAGAAATATATGATTACGCTGACATGTGACATATTGTACAGAAACATATTAGCAAGGATTTCAATAAAAATGTTACAGGCTTTGTTGCTTGTAATATTACAATGCTTTTCCTAATATAGTAATTTCATATTTGTTAAGCGAAAGTTTTTCTGATAGGATTGAAATATAAGAATTGAAAAATTTCAATATTCAAAAATTCAAAACTCGATGTTATAAAAGTGAAAGGATTGTGTCTACTTTATTATTATCTTTCGCAATGCATTCAAGAGAAAATATTAAACTAACTTCGTAATTATAAATAAAACATAATATTGCATTTTTCACATAAACAATTTTCATTAAATAGACACTTTATATAGTTATAATTATTGATCTCGCGATAAAAAAAGATATATAATATTCACTTGTGTATACTACTAATGTTAAAAGAAAGGCTAACCTAATACATTCTGTAATAAATTACTTCTATTAATATCACACGGCTATGTCTGCATAATATTGAGCGATGAGGCGACTGAATAATGACTAATTAAACCCGCGATAAGAATAATGAAATATTTCAGGAGCCACAAGGGAGACGTGCTCTATGATGCGCGGTAATATAACGAGACAGAATAAAGAACATCTAATGATCGCTTAATGTAAAAAACACGGCGATCTTTCACAATATTTCAGAAATGTATGTATTGAGTTGTCCGGAAAGTTCATGCCAACTAACCTATTTAATAAATGTATATTAAAATTTAAATTTTCTGCGTTTAAATTTTCCTTCAACATCCGGACAACTCAATATAATCACACATGCGTATGTATGTGGGTCTTCCTATTTTTAAGCGAGTATTTTTTTAAAATCTAAAGATTTTCAACATATTCGATATGCAATGTTCATAAACGGGTAAAATGGGTTAATTTCTTTTCGACATATCGTACATAGTTTAAATAGTTTTTTCTTTATCTCTTTTCTTTTCGTTCACTTCAAGTGAATTACGGAAAATATGTAACGAAATCTTTTACACGGTGATGTGTTCAAAAGGTATGAGGGAGTTGACGGAAGATTGTTAAGACATTTATGATCGCCAAGTGTGACATAAAATTGCGCTGTGTATGCTTAAAGACATCGTAGTTAAAAAGCAAAGATAACATTATGTTTTCTGGTTTATTTGACATGCTATGTAAGTTCACCGAAATTCAAAACTATTGCACTTTGTGTGTGTGTGTGCAGTTATTGAAATAAACAGATGTCAGTCGAAATTTATTCTTTGCACTCAGAATCTATAAACAATACAAATAACCTTAACTGATATCAATTTACAGTTGCAGAGATCGAATTTTAATAAATTATATAACGCAAGATTTTTTTAGATTAAATAATGCATAACGATATTACTTTTTAATATAGCAATATATGTAATTAATTATTTTTATTAAGTAATGATACAATTTTATTGTGCAATGATGGGCATTTGAAAGCATTATTTATCTTGTGAATAAGTCACATCGATCATCATATTTAATTTGTTGACAGGGATCTTTTGATCGTATTACACAAATATGATAGAATATAATAGGCGCATTTTTATACTATTAGTTATTAATCTTTTTGCAGATCACACGCAAGTACGTTGGACTACTCATAGAAATTAATTCTTAATTAAATTAAAGAGTGTTATGTATAAGAAAGATTGTGTGAAAATTATTGATTAAAATTTTATGATATAGTCGAGGAGTAATAATATATGGTAATTTAAGTTAGATATACAACGAGCTAAAAATTCAAGATTAAATTTAGACACAAATTTATGGAAAAGTCTTTCATATATATATAACATCATAACATGATTTATGGAAAGAAAACTTAACCTCATATTTAATCTTATTTGTCAATGTATCTCGATAATCGAGGCTTGATATTTTAAGTACATATGCATTAGTAAATAGTAGGCGGCACACAAATCTCGCGTAACGGTTACGACGTTTACAGTTAGTTTTACATATTTCTTGCAGGAGTGCTAATAACGACAGTTATTTTCCTCCAGGCACGATTGAGTGTAAAATCAACCATTGGCCGGTGCATAATGAATCAAAGATTTTTTTTTTATCGAGAATCCTTGTGTGATCTATTATGTCCTTCAACTATGAAGATTACACATCCGCACAAGAACACCTTACCTGATAATTCGTTGTGAAACGATTGTAACATTCACGAGCCGATCGTTTCGCGGACTTTCTAAACCATAATGAATATATAGTATCCCTCCAGCCACGTGCGTACGTTTGTCTCGCACGTCTCAGTCAATGTACAACGAATAGATGCAGGTGCAATAAAGTCTAGGAGTGGGTAAAATACAAGCATATTGACATCGATGGCGATACATCGATAGGATTATCAATAATGCGTGTTCGTATAAAATCTTATATATGTACTACCAATTAATTTGTGATACTTATTAATTATGACAAAGAAGTTCTAAGCGATTATTTAGTTAGGTTTATTATTTAGTTAGGCGAGGTCACTCACGTTAGATTTTTGTTAGAGATTATTTTAGGACAGTTTAAATTTCAATTGAAAGAGGCGTTGAGATGATCTAATCTCATTACATTATACATAGAATGAGTTGTATATAAATAGGATTGCTATATTTAATTTGCGATTGTACGTGCAGATAAGGCGGAATTAATCAGGATGAAAACGCGAGTATGAAAATTAATTTCGTAGGAAAACGAGTGGGATCTATTGCGTGTTCTGCGCCTATTCTACATTGTGCGCGAAGACGTACGTTGGACATTATGATACGAATATAATTACGATCCGCATGGTTGAAAATCGTTCAGAGCCATTATATATTTCCGTATTATTCCATTTATTATTACTCCGCGATTCGCCGCGTTTAGTCACACTGCGTGATAACACGGCAGTATTGTGTAATGTAAAAGCGATGTGAAGCATCTTTACAAAAATAAGCAAATATTAATCTGATCGAACAGTATTTTGTCTTTCACAGTCTTTCTGTATCGAAATCGCCGAAGTAAGTTGAACGAATGCCGCCGAGAAAGCTAAATTCAATTCATATCATTTGTAATCAATATTAGCCTAATTTAACAGGTAGAACAATGCGCTGACGCCGACCAATGATCCATACGTATGTACGTCAACGCATGCTCACGCAGCTGTCTTGCATGTGTATAAATAATGCGTAATCCTTCCGCGACTGAACGTGATATACAAACGCGAGCATTTAGTAACACATAATATATTGCGGACGTACAAAATTTTATATTGTGCTATTAAATTTTACGTTGTCCGTAGAATTTTTACTGCTAAATTTGACGGATCATAGCAAAAGCAATAATAAATGTACAATTTTAGGTAAAGATACTTCATAAATTAAAAATTAAATAATGTTCAGCTATTTGCTAGATTATTACAATTATAATTTATTCAATTTATTTACAAAGTTAAGTATAATTGTATATTTATTATTGCTTTTGTTATTGTCTGTTGAATTCAACTTATTGCTATGAAATCTTATTTAAAGGGATATTACTTTGTCAAATATCTATCATACTTGTTAAATTCTTGAGTGTGACACTTTTTTATCGAAATGTAAAGATATAAAAAATTCTGTCGATTTCAAGGTTAGGAAAAAAGTACGCGCCGTAATTAATATTGACAAATATCAACCTCGGAAGATTTGCGATGCAGTGGCGTGCATTTGCATGCGCGAACGACGTGTGCTTCTCTTGCATGCATGCCGAACGAATGAAGTAACTCGGTGGTATCTTTTCTTTTCGCAAGGACCTTTCATTGTCGCCTTTATACAATGGTTCAGTGTCATCTTTGGCCCAGGTCACAGGAAAAAGATACCAACGTTGTAGAAATTTGCATTGAAGATAGATCAGCTGAGACTACAAAGAATTCTTTTTGCGCTTTTTTATAGAAAAGTTCAAAGAAATAAAAAGAATTAACGATTTTGCAGTCATCGCAATGTTATTCAATGTTGCGTAATATTAAAAGGATCGAGTTTTGTTACACATTGATTAAGTGACATCGTTGAATATTATTATATTCATAAGTCATCTTCCATCGCAGGTATAAAAAATAACATCCTTTTTTCGTATCAAAAATCAATAAGAGCAATTAAAACAATCGGCAAGGTTCTTAACCAGATTGTTTTTCATTAATCGATAATTAACAGCCGCGAGCTTCGAGTACCGTTACACTAGTTTATCTTTCTTGAGAATCGTTTAATGATATGCGTAACGTCATCTGATCGATCGATTTAATCAAGAAAATATTTCTTGCCTTAGGTCTTGTGTATGCAATCTTGTTTCTCACGGCGATAATACCGATCGCCAATGATGTAATATGTATAATGTGACAACTAGTGAATTTCTTCGATCAATTACTATTCAATTCTGAATAATGCTTTCTCATTGTCAGACAAAATTATTGTTATATGCACACAGAGAAAAAAATTGTTCGTTTAACTAAATTAATTTAGTTCATCTTTGTTTCTTTTGATGTGAAGAATATATGAATTTAAACGTTATATGTGTATTTGAATCAAATACATACATTCTCTAATAAAATAAATAAAGACGATTAAACTAATTTAATCAAATGAACTATTTTTTTCGCAGTGTAATATATATTTAAATTGAGAAATCATGGAGTGTCAAAAGGGAAAGATATGAAAAAGTAAATAGAAAAAAATTGAGAAAAAATATACTTGACTTGATAAACTTATTTGATAATTTTTTAAAAAATAATTTTGATTTTCTAATCAATAATTATATATTGTTAATTGAATATTTTATTTCTAATCAATAATTAAATATTCTTAATTGAATAAATTAATAATTGTATTGAACTCAATAAATTTCATAGATATGTATATTTATACATACATAATATGATTTATTTCTTTAGTTTTTCTGTTTAATCATAGGATATTGATTTAGATTAACTAATATTAACAACATTAATATAGTTTTATACATATATGTTGGTGTTATTAAATGTTGTTAGCATTTTAGATTGATTAAGAACAAAATAGGTTGCTAAAGAGTAGCATTTATTATTTTAATTTACATCTCAATTGGATATAAGTTCCTGTCAATATAATAATAGGTTAAAGTGCTGGAGAAAAATTACAGAGTCCATAGAAAATTCTACCGGATACTTCTAATCACTTCACGAACATAACAGCGCATTTATTGTCATCAGGAATCATTAGTAAACTGTTTCATCGAGTTGGACATTATGTAATGCTATATCGCTTAAATTACTGTGTGAATCGCTAAGATGATGCATATCCTGTTAATTTTCTCGATCTTTCAAGGAAATCTAATAAATGTTGAGACAAAAAGTATGAATTTTATTAAAGTTACGGTAATTTTATTAAAGCTGCAATAATATACAAAAAATTTTCGCAGATAATTATTGCTATATCTTTTCTAATGCCGCTATAGTATCAAGTAACTTAACTTATAAATTTGAACTTATTAAAAATCACGTTTTCACGTTTATATAAATAATTATTATTGTTTAATATATTATTAATATTAATTATTAATATTAATATTTTATATATTACAATATAAAATACGTTACAAATATAATAAATATAGTATATAATAGAAAAGTCTGTAACAGAATAGTCTGTAACAGAATCAAATCCACAAAGTATCGTGACATAGATTTTTGCCGTTAATGCGCAAATTAAAGTTATGAAAGGCATGGTTTGCATCACGAATTGAATTGGAAATGTTTTATTATTTTTTTCTGACGATTCGTACGCACGTGATACGTATGGCAAAACTGGATCATAACATACGTATATATGCACGATTTAGAAGGTGTTGTAAAAAGAAGATATATATGAACTCGGAGAACCGATACAAGGCCCACAAATGGTTTGTTTTTAATAATGGCGCCATCCAAGGCTGATAATTTTAAAGATCCTCCGTTTTATCGGATTGGTGTCGCGTTCTTCCCTTTCGCTTCACCCGGAAACGCGTGTGCGATTATATCGGATTGAGTAATCAATTGTCGACATCGCTGAGAAGATCGAACGTTAGCTTGGTAATTTAATAACGCCTCACGACAGATCGTATACATCCTGTGTAAATAACCATGTTCTAAAAGATAGATTCCCTCGCGCGCGCTTGTTCGCAAGAGTGTGACCTCGATTCATCGTCACGGCCTTCCTAGATTGTCCGAGACGTTTGTAGACTTCCAACGAAACGACGCGAAAGTGTACCATATGCGAATTTTACTCTTGCTATATATAGTAATTTGAGTATGTTGTTTCTTTCGATTTCTCAAAATTGTATTTATTTCTAATATATCTATGTTGCTTATAATTATTAACTAAATCTTGTACACAATATTAACAAACTTTATCATTATTGTTATCTATTATTAATATCATTTTATCACTGATTTACATGAATTAATTTTGATTTATAGCAAGAAATATTACTCTGTTCGAAAAATATTTCTATTTTCTTAACATTTGAGCGTATCTTACAGAAATAGAAATGTTAGTTTTTATCATACAACAATATGTAGAAAGTATATCGGAACTGCACAGCTGTTTTATAGTCGTATAATATCTACTACAACAGAGAGAAGTGTATTTTTACATGGAAATCCAAATGCACTGTGGCAGTAGTACAAATATAGTATGAGTGAGCCTTGGGCTACGTTCGGGGAGTTGGCTATCAGCGCTATTATGTCATTCTACCTTTATTGTTCATTGGACGTAACACAACAAATATAGAATGATATAATAGCGCTGATACCGAGTTCTCCAAACGCAACCTTGATATCTGATAATAAGAGGAAGGGAGAAAGGCGGAAGAAATGGAAAGAGATTTAAATATCGGTCAAACCTCTTTGACGATACCTTGACCTTATCTTGATCACGGACTACAGTTCGATTGGTTCTAAATCCATGTATGGGCGGTTTTCACGATGATTTATATTTAAAATATCAATAATTATAATTTCGAGGTATATATGATATATCAAATAGACAATTAATCAAATTATTTGTATAAAAATTTCCATTGCTAAAATTCCTCTCTCGAATCAAATAACATTATGTAGATAATATTACTTTACATTCCATGAGTAATAAAAATAGAACGATACTTGTGTCGACTTGTATCTTTGTCACTAAATGGAAGGCACCCATTACAAACTATTAGCACATATACATATCTGCACTGAAAAAAATGTCTGGTTGAAAATAGACGAATCAGAAAATTATATCAATCAGAATTCCGATTATCTCAATTAGAATTCTAATAAATTTAACCAGAAAATTTGAATTCGTCCATTTTTAACCAAAATTCTAATTAACAGTTTTTATGAATTAAATTTCCGCGTGAATTAAATTACATCGTCGAATCAATCATCTTTCGATATAACGCTAAATTTATAGAGCATAAAGTCGAAAGTTCTTCGTTCTAGATGATAGAATAACTAATGCGCGGTCATTGCCTTCGTTTGGAGAGTTTAGTCGGCAGATTCCATGATCGTGATTTTTTGATTGAGATATACCTCGAGAACTATCAACCTTATCGAATGTTAATAAAATTAAAGTACTATTAAAGTACTAATATTCTTACAGATTATACTTCATTTACCACACCGAGCAAAATTCTGAAGACGAAGATTCTAATTATATCAAATGTTAATGTCAAAAATTATTTTTTAACATATTTGTTAAATCTACATATAAAATTTGTACATATTAATTTCTCTTTTTTATTATTATATCTTTTTCATACTGAATAGTAGTGCATAACATATGTTATATCGATGATCGAAATAAATGTTTATGCCGATGTCATTTTGACTCATTGCCTTCGAGTGCTGCTGGATAATCAACTGCCGTACTTAATACCAAGTTTATGATTTTCGTATGCCACATGTAATTGTTAAGGGAAGTATAGTAACATTGTTTTCTTTACCGTTATACTATATAATAACAATTTAATAATCACATTGCAATTTTTTTTATGACTGTAACGATAACTAACTAAAGTTAGCAAAGTCATTTTAAAATGTAACTTGTCATCACTACGTGTTATTTATTGAAAAAAGTAATTTGTTACTTATAATACATCGACACGTTCTTTATACGTTACAAACAACGAGTAATTTTTCTGATTCGTTATAAATAAACTTTTCCAACTCTGATGTTACCGTTACTGCCATAAAAAAATTTGCAACGTCATTACATTAAATCATTATTTTAACAAAGTAATGATAAAAAGTATTATAAGTAACGGCGTTATAAGTAACGCATATTTCCATTCCTTGGCCATTAATAATCCACTGATAACCGCGCTGAGTCAGCGGTGTGTGCATTATGCAGCTTCGCTGCTGATTGTATGGAAGAGTTTATTTGTGACATAACAGCAAAACATTTTGTTTTGTTTATTTAAAAGTAGTAAAACATTCTACTTTTCATTTTTTTTATTTTATTGTAAATAGAGAAGGATTATAAAAAGTAATAATATAAAATAATATAAAAATGACAAGATAATATAAAATGACAAGATAATATAAATTAATGAAATATCATGCTTGCTAAAAAATTAATAAGATAAGATGTGCAGTAATAACATCTTTGTTCCATGAGTTTGCCATCCAAACGAACATTATCATTATTATTAATACATCATTGTCATCGCATTTTCGGTGACGTACATCGATGATAATTTGGCAAAACCGGACGAACGGTATAGAACGCAGCGATCGTGCGCTGCGTTCTACCATTGCATAATCGAGGTCGATTTAATGAGTAATCTTCGATACTTCTAAATAGTCGACGACTGTTAAAATGGTGTTTCGTTTATGATAGTGGAATTTTTTACTTATCTGCTTTTATTTATCTTATCTTTAAGATTTTTCCATCGCTCCTAACGTTTCATTCATTGCGCGTAACATTTTATTATCACATTATTCCCTCTCCTTTCATTTACAGTCTATACTTTAGTTACATTCTCCTGTGCATCTACTTAATATTCTTCTCTCTGTACGATTTTCGTATAGAATACGCGAATGGTGGAAAAACCAACAATGGATACTAGAAAAGTCGTTTGAAATAGAGACGTGGGGATATGAAGGAGTGGTCGATTACTTGTAAGCGCCGTTTAATTGTGATGCACATCGTGACACGTGTCACGGCATGGCACGGTCGGTCACGCATTCACATTGATTACATCGACGACATGCGAATCTACAAGCACCCTCGTACGTGCCATTTAAGCACCGTTAATAAGAAGGTGAATGTAAGGGTTATAACTGTTGAAAAAAAAATTCTTTTCGCAAATTTAATAATCAACGTACATAAGTTGATTATAAACAGTGGAAAAATAATTATTTATTTATAATATATTTTGATATTACGTTGAAGACTTTTCTGAAATTATTTTATTTTATATCGAAATTGTTTTAAAATGATATTTTCGTCTGCGATTGATTATTTCAGTGATTAGTTTGGATGAAGTAGTAATAAGATAGTAATGAGAGTTATACAAATGATTGCGTATGATTATTACACTCCAACGGGCATTTCGCTTCAATTATTCAGAATTACGTTTAAAGAAGAATACATAAATTATTAAAATTGAAAAGATGTGAACGCGATAATTTGCGGTACTGCTTTGTGCCAGGTACATGGGATTGATGTGACATTCAATTCCGCAAATGTAATGGTAATTGTCGATGGTAATTGGAGAACATATTATTGATTATTATAGTACCGATCATCCTTTATTTTCCGTATGATGAGAATATATGATTCTTTTCCTCCTTCTTCGATCTTCGATGAAAAATAACAGATGCAGAAATCGATTATTTTTTCATCGCGAGTACACACTTTATCATTTGTATTTTTTTTCCTTATGAAAAGACTCGTGTAACATATACGATTGCGTGTATATTACGCTAAGAATCGTGTATGTGCTCTATGTACCATAATCAAAGATACACAGGTGTATTTGTATTCACTTTTGCTACATCGCTTCATGGAATCACTTCACTCGTATGAGGGGAATTACGTAAATGAGAAAATGGAACATTGACGATGATTACATTTAAGATTAGTTACATTCTACAGCTGTCTAAATAGAAAAGAAAATGGCACTATTATACATTCTATTATCGGTTGGATAAATTAAATGAATATTAAAGAAAATGCAAAAAAGAAATTTTATTTTTGCACGATTTTCATAATTTTTGTTTATGTGACATGGATAAATTAAATGACAAATTTTAGTTGTGTCATTTTTAAAATAAAAGAGCGATTTGTCTCTACTACGATAGAACGAATTTAAATCATTTAAATAAAAAATACAGGAAGAGAGGGGAATTTGTAAATATATTTTCAAAAATTATTCATAAGTATATTTAAGCTGTTTTTTTTAGATATGTAAATTCAGCCTTTCGTACAGTTGTACTCTTATACAACTTGCGCAAAATCATTAATTCAACAAAAATATTGGCCAGAGAAAGAGATAAAGAGCTACACGTAGATCAATTTGAATTAACTGAATATATCATTTGACTGAATATATAAAATTTAAGATCCGAGTTCGATTCCTGGCTGAATTAATATTTTTCGTACTAAATTATTTACAGAGTTTTAAAAATGCTAATTAATATCGATAATATTAAATTGCTTGTCAATTTAATGTGTGATATTATTATTTCAGTTTCATCTAAGACTGTACTTTAAAATCAACAAATATAATCGGCGCACAGTTTGTTTGGATTGAAAATTGTACAATTCACAAAAAATATTAGACCTAAAAATCTGTCTTAACCGAATATGATGATTTTAGACTCATTTGTGTTTAATTTCATCGATTTTCTCTTAATAAATTTTTAAGCTTTATCAGAGTTGTCGGTGATAGCAAAAGCTGGTGCAAAATGGCTCTGAGGTTATTCGCAAGGACGCCCACATATGTAACTCTCGCGCTCGGCTTTAACTAAACTCAATCGACACGTCTGTTCACGCGATTCGAAAGTGCAAAGCGAATGGAATTTTTTCCCATCCCGTTCCTCGTGACGATGCCTTCCCGCCTGCGCGTTCGATTTCACCGCGCGAGAAAAAAAATTCCATCCGTTTGTGTTCCCAATCGTCTCGGAGAAGAAGTGCGCCGTTTCGCTAGGTGACATCGCACGATGACATCTCCGAGTTTAAAGAACCGCTAGCGGACTATTTAACATGAGCGAATAACATATATAGACACATATAAAACGTTATTAATGGAAATAATGTTGTTTTGTAATCACACTTAGGATCAGTCTTGGTATCGGCAGTTTTTTTCTCTTGTTCGTGTCGAACACTCGTGTTGCAACATTTACCAGCCTTGAAATATGTTTGTATTTTACATTTATTGCTAATATTTTATTTGAGCTTTATATGTTTTTCATAGAATTTTCCTTCATTAGAAGCAATAGAAAGAATATAGAGCGCCTTCTTCATTAGATTTTTAAAATGTAAAAATCTTTTATTATTTAATGTTATTACATGCTACACTGTGAAAAAATATACTAAATTTTAATAAATATTTATTTGTATTAATGCTAACTAAACATTTACAATAAATAAATATTTACTCAATATACAAAAAAATGATTGTTAAATCAAATTTAATCTTGTATTAAATATTGTAAATATCTTTATATTTAGTAAATGTTTAGTTGATACTATTCAAATAAATGATTTACTAAAATTTAGAATATTTTGTTTCATTGTAAAGTTAAAACAATTAGATTTATCATATCATTTTTTTGTATATTAAGTAAATATTTATTTACTGTAAATAAATGTTTAATTAGCACTAATTCATTAAATACGTATTTATTAAAATTTAGTACATTTTTTCAACAATGTAGTGTAAGATTTATCATATCTCATTTTGCTATTTATATCATATGAGAACTTTAGGATCTTTTTATGATATTCTCGAGGTAAGAAGTGATGATCGAAGGTGATATTATCTGTCCTTGCAATGAATATTTACATGTTTACTTGTACATGCATTCTCGACCAATGTCTGCTTGCACAACACATGACTTGTATTGTCAGAGATATTCTGCTAGATAATTATGACAAATCTTGATTTGTAAATGATACACTTAATAACAAAATGAAAATAATTAAAAATCCATCTCATGGGAACTCACATAAAATAGTAGCTTTTTTCTGTCTGTGTTATCTCTCTTTAATTGTCCATAGATATTTCCACGGACGACAATCATATGTATATATAATTGAGAAGTTTCCGAGGAGATTAGCGAGAGTATTGGTCTAACAACTTACGACTTTATAATGTAAATTCAGCAAAAAATGATGGTAGACGTCGGAGAAAACGGAATAAACTTTGGTCGGCTGAGTTACTAAATATTTTGTCTCGTGAACTCGTGTCTGTGGCAATCACGGTTTTCGTCATTGACGGACAGTAACTGCATAGTTCGCACTGTACAAAAAATCTAGACACTGTTTGTGTCTTCTGTTTTCATGTCAAGGTAATTAGACGTTTCATCATATCGTCATCCTACGAGCGTGCGACATTATCTTGAAATTGAATAATCGCTGCAGTCGCCCATCTCTTCGCGAAGTAGTACGTATCTTTTTTAGCTGCTCAAGAGTCCTGTAAAAGGTTCTACTGTGTTGGCGTAAAACTCACTGTTTATGTACTCGCTTTTGATAGGAAGGATATATTATAGATTGGCGATATTCATTCGCTTATTCGCAAGAATCTTTGCATATATTAGTGCTTCTTTCTAATATTAAGCAGAGCCTCATAATGACGGTCCACTTGCTTGGCGTGAGTTATGCGATTATATAGGCATTCCCCCAAGCGAAATGCCTTCAGTCGTCGACACCGAACGTATATTACGGATCTAGCCGATCCAAACCGGCTTTCACCAACGACAAATCATCTTAATTCCATCGGTTTCTGGTGCTGGGTCAGTCAATTCATTTTCATGATCGGGATTTGCTGAGGAGATTTAATGAGTCGATAAATCATTGATCCTTCTTTACATCTTCTAATCTTACACACAGCAAGGCCAAAGACCGAAAATTTACGTTTCTAAAATATGTTTTAAAGAAAAGAAACAGGAGCCACGTGCGGAATCACATTAGTATATTCTTAGAAAAAAATCTCTTCCAATAAATTTCTGTATAGAATAATTTGTATAGATTATTTATAATATGTTATAGTTAAAGCCGAATAAAGTAGAATTAAGAGAAATCGAATGAAGCGCATAGAGAAATATTTTTTATTTCGTATATCTCTCTTAAGGCTGATATAAAAGTTGATTTAAGATACGAATATTTTGAAATATTATATATTTTTTAATTTAATTATATATATTTACATTTTATTAAATATATATATTTACATTTCATAAAAAGTTTTATTTTATTTTTTTATTTGTAAAATAGCAATTTTTAACAATTACATTAAATGCTTCTTGAAAAAGATATAATTTAGAACATTGTTTCTCATTTAGTCTATTTTTACTTACTTTGACAATTATTTCTTTTGTAATATCATTATTTAGTCTTTTGTATGTAGTCTCTACTTTGTCATTGTACAAAAATATGCGTGCGTCGACCGATGCTTTGCAATAAGAGTAGAAAAATGTCACGTTGATTATTTGGACGTGCGGTTGTAACGAAGCGTGTCTATCTCTGCGCCGCATAATTTTCACTGCTAGTGACGCAATAGAATAGGCACGCGATTCGCCACGTTTGCGGTTTAATAAATCCACCCGCGTGCACGACGCAATTTTAATAAAATTATCTGGCACACGAATGAAAATATCTCGACGTCAATATAGCACGAGAAATAAGTTATAATCGTTTTGCAAAAACACTTTGATCATTTACCTTCTAAGAAGCATAACAATAATTACGGAATATCTGTTTTTATCATACGATTGTAATAACCTTGGATATTTCAATTATTTGCACAATGTATAATTCTTTCTTCTTAGCAAATTGATTAACATCAGGCCTTAGACAGGCTCAATATGCTTTTTATCCATGAAAAAGTCGATGGTAAAATTATCACGGACGCGAGTAGCAATCGCTTTTTATCGCACAGGAGATATGGCGATTGTTCAGAGAATCACGCTTAATAAAGAACGTTGAGCACGTACACGTGAAGTTAAACTGACTGTATTTCTACATTCGTTTTGATACAATTTCTTCCGATATAAGTTAATAATATTTTGTATTTTGTCATAATATTTATTATTTGATTTTTGAATTTGAACACATACGAGAAGTATATACTTTTAAAATAAAAATATATAAGTTGTAAAATTGGAATATGAATTGTATTTTTTTATACAAAACTATATCATCTTTTATGTCAATTTAAAGATTAAATAATTATAATTTAATTATATTAATAATTCTTATATAGTTATAATATATTTAACGTAACAAGACAAGAAAACCACTATAGTGATGTTGAAACAATATTATATTTTTAGGCAAAAATACAATGAAAAATAATGAATTATTACAAATCTTACTTAAGAAAAAGCTATAAGATTTAAGAAATAAATCCCACCTTTTAAAAATTAATTATAATAATTATATAAATATTAAACTGCAAAAGCAGTACGTGCTTATATTCTTTCTGTTTATCATTTTTTTATTTGAGTGATGTAATTTAATAACTATAGATTCTTATAAGATTTTGTTCTTAGTGGTCTTATATGTCAATTTATTTTGCAGATCACGCGTGCATCACAAAATTGTATGCATATCTGTTCCTTGTATTCGCACTAAATGTACTTGTAAAATCGATCTTTTCATAGTGATTTAATATTATTCTATTTATGGCCATTTTAGGCTGATTTATTTTCTTAAAGGATAAAAATTGATATGACGTTTATATTAAATGAATTGCAAAATAAGAAATGCAAAGGGATTATCTCGATAACAGTTAATTCTGTAGATCTTTCTTCCTCAAGAACAGCAAAATGAATTCGTCATTATATGCTTCTTCCTGATCGTGATGATTGTTCGTTACTCATAATTAGCATATACCCCTGGCGCTTGATTAACATTTTTGTATCATACGGGTATTATACATAACGAGAGTTGCCTCGTCACAGACCCGTTTTAAAGATTATGCAGCCTTGCCGTTCTCTCTCGAAAGGTTGCTGTTTATCACGGTGTTCACGTTTACAGATTCTTGTTTGTGCAGAAGTGGCTTCGAGAAAGTCATAAATATGCAAAAATTAGTTCTAATAACATATTAGAATGTCTTAATATTACAAACTACATATTCTAGGCATGCTAAAAATATTCATTAATGCAAAAACCGTGAATCAGATAATAATTAAGTTAGTAGGTTGATCGATTTGACAAGAGATTTGACAGACTATCTTCACATTTTCTTTCTTCTTTTTTCTTTTTTCATTCTTTATTCTTTTTTCATATTATCACTGAAAAAAAGAGTTTGATAATAGTTACCAATGATGAATGCAATAATTCCAATCAAATTCCGTTAGAATAACCAAAAATAAATTTTATTTTTTTAAATATTTAGTAATTATTACTAAATGATTGGTTATATTATTATATATTTGTGATAATACTTATTAAATTTTTAAGAAAGTAAAATTATTTTTAATTATATTACCAAATATTTAATTGAAATTATTTTACTCAACATTTGATTACGAGATTACATATACTTTACACATTACATATACTTTAGATTACATATACCTTTTTATACATATACTTAATTGAGAAATCTACAATGATGGTGCTAAAATAGTGGTAGCAAATAGGTTTTTAATCTTATTCTTTCCAAAAAAAACATTGCCTTTTTTTATTAAATTGACCTATGTTACTAATTTTAATTGGTTATTATTTAATCGCAATAAAATATTGTAAAATATAAAAACATTATTGGTTGGTAAGTAAAATATATTATAACTAGAAATTGGTCTGGTATTTAAGTGTAGATTACAGCTGCATAAATCAAAAATAGACACACGCGATGCGAACCAAGGCAGCAATCTGATAAAGAAATGCAGGAAGTAAATGTACGTGATCATATCATTGTGTAGGAAACAATGTGTGTGTAAGTGTAGTGCATAAAATTATATTGATGTGTACGTGTATCTCTGTGTACATGAATGATTTTGTGTAATTGTATGTGTCTTATTCACGTTAAGAACGATGACGAAACTCTCATTTATCTCGGACACGCATTAATCACAAGTACTCACGCAAGAACAAGTCCTCACTTTTTATTGAGTACCTTAAGCATCGGCTAAAATAATATTTTGTAATTTATAATTTTAAGAGCACTCTTGAATGATTTTTAAATATTATATATAATTTTTTATTTTTATATATTATATATTACATATAAAAACCATTTTTATTTAATGAAAAGAGATAGACATATATTTTTAATGTATATTAATAATATCTCATGATGTAAACGTCGTCAATTATTATGCAAATATCATAGATTAATTATCTACCGTCAATAGATTAACCGACAAAAGATTACAATTTATTTTTTAACTGCATTCCATTAAAATGTCAAATTTATACATAGAACATTTTTATTCACATTAAATATCAATGTAAATTTTGTAATGAAAGCTATAGAGTGGTATAGAGTACCATTGCTTAGTTAAATTTTGCTTTTGAGAGAGAAGAAATAAATTCTGATTAGTATTGTTTAAAATCTAAAACGTAAAAAACATTTATAATTATAATTGTATGTCTAGGTAGTCGACACGTAAAATGGTGGCGTCGCAAAATGACGGCGGCAGAAGTATGGGCGGTGGCGGCGGTGGTGATGGTGGCGGCGGCGGCGGAGGTGATGACACAGTTTACACGGTGACCGTGAGCGGGGTCGGTTACAGAAACGAGGGTTACAAGGACGACGGCACCGATGGCATACCGCCGGAGCCGCAGAAGCCGCCGCAGCTTCCGGCAGCGGATGATGATACACAATCGCGGAAATTCAAATTGTCGCGCAGTGAAAAATGGCGTATTCTAAAGAACATCGGCACCGTCTCCATCGCTTTTATGGTGCAGTTCACTGCGTTCCAGGGCACAGCGAATTTACAGTCGTCAATCAATGCCAGCGATGGTCTCGGTACCGTCTCGCTTTCGGCCATCTACGCCGCCCTGGTACTCTCGTGCATCTTCGTGCCCACTTTCCTCATCAAGAGACTCACCGTCAAGTGGACTCTCTGCCTGTCTATGCTGTGTTACGCGCCGTACATCGGCTCGCAGTTCTATCCCAAATTTTACACCTTGGTACCCGCCGGCGTTCTCCTGGGTCTTGGCGCCGCGCCCATGTGGGCTGCTAAGGCCACATATCTGACGCAAGTTGGCGGTGTCTATGCCAAAATCACCGACCAGCCAGTCGATGCCATCGTTGTACGATTCTTCGGCTTCTTTTTCTTAGCGTGGCAGACGGCCGAGCTCTGGGGCAACCTTATCTCTTCGCTTGGTAAGTCGACAGCTTCAAGTTATTATAGCTTGGAGTTAATATTTTAACACTTTGAAAACTTGTATTTGAATTTACAAGACTACCTTCATATTCCAGAATTATAATTCGTGTATATTCAAAATTGGAATACTTAATTGAAAAATGATAATGAGAAAGGCTTCTGACTAACAGTATAAAGATAAGGACATTGATAAAATCGGTGCAAACTGCATTGATTTTAGAATCGAACTTATTAAGCCTTTTCTAGCATCATCATGTATTTATATACGTATGATTAATAGTTATTATCAGGGCTAATTACATTGATGCTCCGCGAAGAATTGATTTCTGAGAATAAAAATCTCCAATCCTTATTGTTAAAGTTAACAGTGATTAACGATTTTTACGCAGTTACGCTAAACCATGCGTACTTTCAAAAATAATTTTTCTTGTCATTCGCAATAAAAAACATTCCATGCGTCTCAATAATACACAGCATTTAATGCTATCACTGTCTGTTTTTCACATTCGATTATCAGCAATTCACAATATATCCATTAACGCCGCGTAAATATTCAATAGAATATGTACACAGTTATGTTAGTTTATCAGCTTAAACTACGTTGTATATATTAACTACATTTCTCTTTGTAAACCAGTGATATTCAGTCTTTTTTAAGGATCGATTTCAGAGGGCCATTTTTAGAAATCTTGCGGATGATATAATAATTTATTTTGTTTGCATAAAATAAAAAATATAATTTTATATTTTTGACTATGAACTAAAGCAGACTGTAAAAGATTCACGCGAACCGCAGATTGAAGATCATTGTTATTACAGTTCTTGAATTA
>Ga0157364_1001894_pt1 | contig 18656 bp, 6 predicted proteins | sample AttsexASBM2_FD_111476 | JGI IMG/M metagenome (GOLD analysis project Ga0157364, IMG submission 111476) | Fungus gardens microbial communities from leaf cutter ant in Ribeirão Preto, State of São Paulo, Brazil - Atta sexdens ASBM2 | ecosystem: Host-associated > Fungi > Mycelium > Unclassified ...
AAAGTCTAAGTTTTTTCTTTAATTTATATTATTTCATGTATATTGTTTTAGAATCCTTTTAAGTTATTCTATGATTATCTATTATGATTATCTTTGAAATTGATAAATGATTGGAATTGAATTTTTAGAAAGATATAATAGATAATTTTAATTTTTTGGAGCAATGTAGTTTAATATATTTAATTCAATATATTTAATAAAGAGCTTTAGTGTAAACAGTTTCCTGCTTTGTAAAGTATATTATGACTTTTGACGTTGGATTTTAATGATTACCAGATTACTTCCTTTATACTATTGCAACTGAAGATTCTAAGAGATTTTGTAACAATGAAATTCTAAAAGATTTCCGCTAATTCAAAAAGTTGATTTAACTTTGGCTTGATTTAATAAATGGCTTGGTTTAATAGGATGGGCGCTTAAGTGCTTTTATTTTTGTCGCTGTTTTCATGGATATTAATAAATGTCGCAGCTGTAATAAACAAAAATATACATGACATGCATCGCGTCACTATTGAGGAAAAATTGCGATTCTGCGAAAGTACTGTACTTTGATATCAAACTTTTCTCTTTTTAGTATCTTTGATTATTGCTTTTTCAGTTTATTCATTTTTTCCATTTATATTTATCGACAAGTTAATTGTAACTTTGACAACTAATTAGACTGTTACTTTTTATTAAGCTATTTTGTAATTTATTTTTCGAGCAAATAGAACATTCTGATTATACTATTTTTTAAACACATCATGGCAAGAAAAAAATAATAAATAATAGAAAAAGTGAAGACTTTTATTCTTACCGCAAAGATATAGAAAATAAGAAAATACTTTATTTATTTTATAATTCTAATTAACTTCATTTCCATATGATGTAGATAGTATTTTTGTTTTAAAATGTCAGTGGTATCCAATTGATAATCTTGATTGTTTATAAGAGGATTCTTTTCTGTTTATAAGAGGATCCTGTTCTATGAAGTTGAGGTAAACTCGTGCAGGACTCAGTACTTCCTTAATTGCGCAGTAACTGTTTTACATTTGCGGCGAACGACAAACGGCGCCGAAGATTATCGTTCGAGGGAAAGAAGCAAACATACGGTTCATGTTGCTTACTTACCTTAACATCGCAACGTGCGTCAAACCGCCTATTTTTAGACTTCTCTGTTTTCAGTTAGTACTTAAGAAAAAAGCACGGCAGCGCATGAAGCAGGTGTCGAAATGCTACGAATAGTAACAACATGATAAAGAGGCGACGATGACTAATTTAAGAATCGCGATGCATGCATTATTTTAATGCATCCAATCAAATATGGTATATATGTGTTTGTTGCTCCCATTCAAAAGTCATTTATGAATCGTTTATATTGTATAAGGAGTACCCTCAAATTTATGTTCATGCTTCATATGCTAATAATGCATGTTATAAATTCGGAAGCATTTGTCTTAAGCAAAAATATCGAAACCAAAAGCTTTCCAGTTATGAATAATTAGAAATAAAAAGTGATTTTGATGGTTGTTAATAAAATTCAATACATTGGATCAATAACATACATTATACAAATCTTCCAACAGAATTCGCATTAGATCACATGTTATATTAGATCACATGTTTAAATGGAAAAGTATATTAGAAATAGAAATTTAATTTGTGTAGATTGTATAGTATATTAATATATTTATAACTTGTATCATGAAATAAAAAAACGCAAAATATTGGATGGGATTTCATCCCATCATTTGATAATGATATGATTTGATTGATTGACGTGATCAAAAACGGCTTCGTGAAATATTTAATGAAATATTTATATCCATGAGAGTCGCGTGTATTCGTTGGAGATTATCAAATATTCCAATAAATTGTTTTAAGATTTCTTTTTTCTCCTTTATTAATTCATAAAATTCTTTGAATAAAATTCATAAAATCTTTTACGATTACAATAATTACAATACATATAATTTATTTTAAGTATTATATAATTTCTCTTAGTTAATCGCGCCGAAATATCTAAACGTTATTTTAAATATTATTTTCCGATTTGATTGTATTGTTAAAAATCTTGCTAAAAATAATAAACATTTTCTAAACTCAAGCAGTTCAAATGACATTAGGAAGGTACACAATTATAGTAGCTAATACATAATAAATAACAAAAAAATAAAATTAATTTAAATAAAAGATAAAATATACATACATAAATAACCAAATTTCTTAATTATAATTATAATAATAAAAATAGAACTTTGACTTTTGTTAAAATAGAATTTTGATTTTAACTTGTGTGTAATTTTCTCTAACATTTCAATATTCTTTATAATGGAATGTTAGAGGAACATGTACACAAAATTGAAATCATATATAATCATTCTAATTTGCTTCAATATATAATTAATTTTCTGTTTCACTAGTCTCAGTTTCACTATTGGTTTCGCTACTCCCACTAGAACTCGAAAAAACACTTGAGTATTCGCTCGTATCGTAACATGAACAGGAATCACATGAACAACTGCACGAACAGGAATATGATGAGGAATATGATGAATATGATGAAGATGAAAACGTTGATAATGACGAATATGATGGCTCTTTAATAAAACTATCAAATTCCGATGATTCGTTGCTTTCTGAAAGAAAGAAAAAAAACAAGAGATCAGTTCCGGAAATATTGTATTTAGGACATGCGTATTCTCGCGTGCGAATTCTCAGTAGAATTTATCAAACTGTCCAACACGAGAAGTGAACTTTTAGTAAAGTCTTAAGTGTGACGACGAGGATTAATTTCGCACATAATATTTAACGTCGTGACCAAATTCGATGAGTTTTTTGAAAACAAAGAATTTTTTGAAATGACATGCATTTAACAACAGATTTTACCTAAATCATTTTTAATGCATTCCATTTTTCTTTTGACGACTGTTATACGTCGGCTAAGACCTTCGATAGCTTTCGCTGCTTTTAGACTCTTTTTACGTTGTTTCTTCTTTTCATCTTCTTTTGCTTTCAAAGAACACTGATTATCAGAACATTTTGTGGAATTTTCTGGAAAGTAATTGTTATTTGACGTAAATTTATTGAAAATAACTTTTGTCGATAGACTATGTGCGTAAATATATGTATATAGAGATATATATATCTTAGATATTCTTCTTACTTTCGCATTGACATTTTGTGTTTTCCGTATTATTTATCTGCGACGACTTAAGGGATGTACATAACTTCCGGGCGCTTCCTTGCAACTTGTTCTCGGGATTTTCTTTTTTCAGATTCTTTCCATTTAATTGGTTAGATATGTTTTTATCTAGAAAATATATACAATTAATTATTAAAGCAAGTTAAAAATTTCCCTTGTTACAAGAATTATGTTTTAGTATCATACTGAATTCTTTAGATTTAGTATTCTTCTCCATATTATTATTGATTTTTGCTACTTTGTTCTCCATTTCGCTAAGAAGTGTCGCAAAAACTAAACAAAATTTAATTATTAGTAGTTAAGTAGTTAAGAAGAAAAGATATGTATTTTAAAGATTTTTTTATACTTACATTTCACTTTTTTATTCTTTACTTTATCTTTTGACGAATTTTGATTTACTTTGTTGCACTCCAAATTATTTTTTAAATTTACATTCATCTTTTTTTCTTTTTCAAGCATATTTGCGCTACCTGAAAAATAATATATTGTATTTTTATTATCAAGAATCATCCAAGATGTATGTAAGAGTTATGAAAAATATAATCAATGTTTTATATACTTTCGGTTTGCTCTTTCGTGCTCTTCGATTTTTTTTGTATTTTTTTGCGTTGAATATTTTTCTTTGATTTATTTTCTGAATTTTCCGTTTTTGATTTTTTATTTTCTGCCGTTGATTTTTCCTTTATCACCTTCTTTTTTCTTATTTTAGATGCTTCTTTTTTAGGAGTGCTTGTTTGCAAATCTTTTTCAGTGATATTTGCTTTGTCCTGCACGATTTTTTTAATTTTTTTATCTGAATTGACATTCTTCTTGGCGGTGTCTTTGGAAGATTTTTTAGTTTCTTCTTTTACATTATCGATATTATGTAAGAGTTTCTGCGGAATTATTTTCTCCAAATTATTTTTCAACTTTACATTTGGTGTTTCTTCAAGAATATTTGTGCTACCTGAAAAATAATGTATTTTTGTTATCAAAAATAATTATCCAAATATATGAAAATTGTGAGAAATATAATCAATGTTCTATTTACTTTTGGCTTGCTTTTTCGTGTTCTTCGATTTTTTCTCTATCTCTTTGTGCTGAATATTTTTCCCTGATTTATTTTTCGAATTTTCCGTTTTTGGTTTTTTATTTTCTGCTGTTGATTCTTTCTTTTTTACCGTCTTTTTTATTTTTTTAGGAGTGCTTGTGTGTAGATTTTCTTCTGTTATATTCGTTATATTCGTTACATCCTGCAAGATCTTTTTCTTAGTCATTTTTTTATTTGAATCGACATTTTCCTTGACGTTGGCTTCTGAAATGTTTTGGATTTTTTCTTTTACATCATCAGATAAGAGTTTTTGCATTTCCATCTCACACCGACTTTGTCTCTTTAACGTTTTGTTCTTATTTACTATAGTATTTGTTTCAACGATGTTGCTATTAGTACTTGATGAAGTCCCAGGTAAATCCTTTATTGGAGACTTCGTTGAGCCTTTTGTAGATCTCGGACTTTTCTTCGCAGGAATATCGCCTATTCATTAATTTTATTTATCTTATTTATTATTTATTTTAATTCAATGTATATCTCTTGATTATATTATTATAAAGGAAGATGTTATCTCTAACGGATTTTTATAATTATTCTTATTTTATATATATTACAAAACATTCTAAATACTTATAATTATACTATTATAATTATACTATCAGATTATATGTAGGAGAAAATTGATTTAAAATAAATGAAAAATGATTTATAATGAGAAATCGAACAAATTTTTAAAAATAATAATAGGTTTTAATAAAATCTTGCTTTTTTTTTACCTTTAATAAGCTTTAAGAATCCTTCTTTAGCTTCAATGGTGTTCTTTTGTGTAATTGTTTCGACGAAATTATCTAGCATTGTCTGAATACAACCAGCCTCGCTATTTTTAAATTTTTCAATATTTTTCCAAGGTTCGGATTGTAAAACATGGTCTATATCAAGTGAACCATCTCCACCGATGAATGACAATGCTGATCTTCTTCGCATATCTTTATTGTTACGACTTTTCGTATCATGATTCATATTTGGCGATTATTCTATTATTCTATTAAGAAATATTATAAGCGATTATTCTATTATTCTATTAAGAAATATTAAGCGTCAAAATCATATTATATTATAATCAAGAAGCAATATGTATTTTGTAACTGTCTTTCTATAATTATAATTATATTTTGATATATTAACTTATTGGTAGAGAATTTAAAATAAAATTGTATATTAATTTGTATTTTTATAATATTAACAGAAATGAAAATCACATATAATACAACTTACATGAATCATAAAGATGTTTCTTTTGTTTCGTTCCGAGATTTATTTTCTTGAGATTTATTTTTTGCAACTTATTTGAACAGTAAATCGCTGCTTCACTGTCTAGAATATAATTTTAATTAATTTTAATATTTTTAGGGAAATTGAAAAATAGCTAAACTATTTCAATTTTCCACTAAAATATTAAGTATAAGTGAAATAAAATATTATATATACATGCTATTTAAATAATAATGTGAAAAGCTATCAATTTCAACAAGAATTATGGAAAGCGTGTAACGTCGAGGAAAGACATTTCAAAACTATTTGAATTGTGTTTATATAGATTTTCACCTTCTCAGAAATTCTTGCCGAAGGTCGGCATTGTTCCTTTATATCTATGCTATTATTTATTTTCTGCTTGACACATAAATAATAAAAATAATGTTTCTAGAACATATATAAAGAGTATACATATAAATTACCTTTGCTCTCTAAGAATTTTATAATTATAGTAGTTACACAACATATCGTTACATTTGATCACTTATTTACTATTTAATAATATTTAATAGGTACTAAAACCTATTAAAATAATTTTATATATAAAATAAATAATCTCATGATATAATACAATAATGTAATATTTTACGAGAGAAATTATATTAATCTTTTTATGAAAGAATCTCTTAATTTCAATCACATCGTTTCAATACAAGATGATTATAATAGTTAAATTACATAAAACGTAACATGAGTGAATTCGATATATTTTATTTGCGTCATGATTCCTATTTTTACGTCTCAATTTCTTTATAATGTAATTTTCCTATGTTGCTATTACGATATGGCATTGTACAGGCACGCGTAGGCTTGGAGAACGTCAGAAAAACCATTATCGAGCGTGCTCTCTTGACGGAACAGAATAGAATTCAATGACGTCATCATGCTCGCGCATGGACCTTATACAGCTAAACCTATAATATGTCGATCGAGTGGAATAGGGCTTCATGACGTCATACGACCTTTGATGAGCTTACTTGGTTGCACGTGATGTCACAAGGTATTCCCTCGTCACATTGGCGTAGCGTCATTCACTGCGCTGTAGCTTTATCCGTTTTAAGTATCGAGGGAAATGAAGCAGATAGAGAAAGCTGACACCTTTATGAGATAGAGATAATTTTCTTGATTATACAGAGTTTATTAAAAAAAAACGGGTAAGCTCGGTCGTTATACTCCGATGAGATACTTTCTGTTTTCTTTTAATTATTAATATCCGTTAGTATTAGTAAAGGTATTGATCTATAGGCTAAAGGCATTGATTAGCTGTATTTCAGTTTTATGAACAATATTCATCTTGTTTAAAATGAAAAAGTAAGTAGTTACACAATACAATTGAAACTTCGATAATATAAATTCGTTCGTATAATCGAAAATTGAAGCTATGAATTGTGTCATTATAAAAATAGACTTTATAAAATAACAAAAGTATTTTTAAAAAAAGATATCCAGCACTCGTTGAGCATTTTTTAGGATATCTGATATTGTAAAAAAAACCTTTAACGTAAATAGCACAGTAGAGGAATAAAACGTTGCAGTAATTTCGAGTCGCCAAGTAATTTTGCGAATCGTGACGTGCGTACATTGACTATTAGATAAAACCCATTCGACAATTTTCAATAAATAAATGTCGCCTTAGACTACTACAAAACTTACTCTCATCTTGGAAGATAATATTTATATACGCGGAACTGTCTGCGCGCCAATCAGTGCATTTCAACAATTTTATAAAATTGCTTTTTCATCGTGGTTTACAAAAGAATGATTTAAGTTTATGAATGATTTTTAATGATAGTAATTAATAAGAGTTTTAACTTCAAACAACGTTAATAACGTTTATTTCGCTTCATGAAAAAAAATATTTTTTTAAAAAACGAAAATTAATTTTTCCTTTATATTTTTTCACAGAACAGTATTTGCGGATACATCATACGTCAATTTAACGCTATTTGATTATTCTTATTAGGTAATTTCCGGGAATGAAATTTCGAGAATAATTTGAAGATATTAAATTTTATATATTTTAGTTCACTAAATAAATAAATTTGTAAAAGAGAAGGAACATCATTTTCATGTATTTGCGTTGATCTAAATTTGTCAAAAGTTCAGAGGAATAAGACTGACTCTTCTCTCTATAATAATATATAATTATGTTAACAAAGCTGATCCAGTGGATGTTCTGTAATTAAATAGTAATTATTGGATATTGTATATTCAGAATATTATTACCGCGTTGCTAGTATTATAATGGTATAATCCATGGATTTATATCTATAATCCATGCATATGTTTTATTACAATGTCGGAACAACGAATTTTCCAAGACAGGTGGGCAATATCGCATTGCCCAGACGTTAACAATGTTCAATCCAAGGAACGTCGATTTCTGTCCGAAAATTCAAGGCTTTTCATATCGTGGGCGCTGCGCTTTGGCTTATTTTTGCTCTCGCGAAAACATGGAATTATATAGGTAGATTGATTTTACAAACAACATGTGAAAGATCATCTAAAGATTCTAAAGCTTTGCAAATAATAATAGCAATTGTTTAATTGTGATAACAATGAAATCAATTTTTAAATATTATATTCGATTATGATTAATCTATCTATAGAAATATAAGAAAAATCTTTTAAAACATTAATAGATGCAAAAAGATATGTTATAGCCAGTGCTACTTTAAAAAATATTAGATATATTTTACCTAACGTTATATAAAAAGAAAACAATTTGTTTAATTTTTTACGATTAAAACTCGTATCAATAGATAATTTTTATAACCATTCTTCCTACGTTAAAAAAAAACCTGAAAGAATTAGAAATCTACGCCATTGCAAATAGAAGGAGGTTGACGGCTGTTGAGAGTAATAACTTTAGTAGAAAGAAAAGAAAAAATAATTCGAAAAGAAATTTTGCCTCCGGGGAATCGCCATCGTTTGACTCACGAAAATAAAACGTCGATTCATTGCGGTAAGACCGGTGCCCACACACATATACATATACTCATATAAAAGTGTCATCGTGGCAGCCTCGCGGATAGTTGGGCGCTGCGCATCGAGCGAACATGATCGAGGTAAGAGGAAATCAGAAATGCTGTGACAAGAAATATTTAAAAAAAAAAACGCGTGTTTTCCGTGATAGTGACGCATAATTCACATATCAGCTAGTTAATCGCGTCATTCTTCTCGAGAAAAGTGAAAAATTTCCTCGTCAAAATTCCCATTGTCTTAACTCGGATGTGAGATTTGACGAAATCAACAGGTTATTCATGCAATAGGAGTTATGCAAGATTTATAATATAAAAAGTGTCGTGTATAAAAGTTCATCTTGACAATTGATTCGATTAGAATGCTAGAATGCTCGACTAAATGCTTCAGTATTAAATTGCTTTTGACCTTTGTCGCGATGACGTAACTGATTATGCCATAATGATCTGTTACTGCATTTCGAAGTTATTATTAAGTTTTTATGTAGGGATATTATTATTTACTCGTTTTCTTAATGAAATATGAAGAAAGTAAAAAGGGCTTCTTTCATATTAAGGTTTCTTTCATGAAAAATCAATAGTCAACTAGGACTCGAATGTGGATATAGACGCATACTTTTATAACAATTTATACATTTATATCTTTATTTAAATTTTATTGTTGTTAAACTTTCTTTTTTTAAGAAATATTTTCGAGAAGAGAACGTCTAGCAATCCTGATCTTTTTAATTAGTTATTTTTGCTTAATTAGTTATTTTTGCTTCACTATTAGTAACAAGATTTGTAATTGGATTTCATTAATTAATAAACGATTAAAATTACGTGAATGGTTAATGTAATTGTGTAGGCGAAGGTTCTCCGTTTGCCTAATTTTAACTATTGAAATTTAATTATAAATCTGTTGCTAAAAGCAAAGAAGAAGTTAATCATAAAGATAATTAACAATGTATGATTAGATCATTAATAATTAATAATTAATAATGTTAGAATATTTTTAAAAAAGATTGTATTACGACAAAGATGCTTGAAAAGTTGATAATTGAGAAAAATTGGGATAAAATTATTTGTAAAATATTATTAAAATATTCATTTAGGAGAATTAGGTTGATATTTTATTGCAAATGATCTTATCAACAAGATATTTACGATATATAAATTGAAAATATAAATTAAAAATAAAAAAGTAGAATTCTCTCAAATATATTTTAACTTTTATTTTAGAGAATTTAACTTAAAAACAAAATAAGCTGAATGTTATTTACAACTTGTTAAATTATAAATATATAAGTGCAAATAAAAATGTATTAATATTTTTATAAAGATTAAAGAAATGTATAAATTGTAGATATAATATAAATTGTAGACAGTGAAAAAATTGTTTGTGTGAAAATGATTCCTTGGACATTAAAATTAGCAATTAATTTTACCGAGATGTGAGCACCTTTTTCAATAATCTGTTCTCGCAATCAGAGAAAATCTTTTTCATTCAATACAAAAATAACTTTGTCTTGTTCGAAGAATTTCTATAGTCAATCACGAGAAAGTAGGTTATCCTTTAACCTGGTCGCGATTTGGGTCAAGTGAAGTGGAGCCCGAGATCGTATCTATATGAAATGGCAAGGGTGTTGGAGATTTCATACGTATTTCTATCTATCTACCTGCAAATGTCGCGTCAAATCGTCGTTCGCTTTAAATTTTCATGGGAGATTCCCTGACGAATTCACTCTCCAAGTGATTTCCACCGCACTGTTGGTGAAATCGCGCAGTTTTATGTATTTCCGCGACGCAATAAAAAGTAATAAATTAGCAGTTGCGTCGCCAAGCGAGACATTTATCTCCGCGTAGATCCCTCGGTGACTTTTGAATTAATTTTGCGTAAATCCCGTGTATACGCTACGTTAAAAAAATAAATTTCGCATGTGTGATTTTTTTGCGGTAGAACTTTCTGCTTTTTTTCGCGCACCATTAACTGAGCGAGGGCAGTGTAAACAATTTTGAAATCTAGATATTTTGCGTTTATTTAATTTCTTATTATAAAATAAGATTTTTTAAATTTATGTTAATTTAAAATGAACAATATAATTTTGTTACTTAATTATAGACGATAAAATTGCTAAAAGCGTTTCATTTTTTATCAATTACAATTTAAAAAATATTGGAATTTAAGATTTATATAAAGAATTGATTTCCGTTTTCAACAAACTTGCAATTAAATACGATAAAGAATGCCAAGACCGATCAAATTTTTTGGATGTTACAAATAATATATTATATATTCTTTTATTAAATCAATTTATTTTAGATATAATTGCGAGCCGATAACATTCGGTTTCAATACAATCATTTTGAAACGCTAATAATCTCCTAAATTAAATTAGAAAGAAAGAAAGAAAGTAAGATCATCTGGTGTCTAAGATCGCAGTTTATTGTATTCACATATACGACATATCTTGATTAAAATTCTTAATATACTTGCAATTAAAATTAATCCTCAACCATAGGAATCATTCCAACTTGAAGTAAAAATTTTTGACGTACAATGTATCTGTACGATTGATATTACAAGGTCTTAAATTGTAGGTTAAAAAATTTGGAACCTTTCTCTATCAACCGATAAAGTGAAGGTTTACTTATAATTGCTTTATGTATGTACTTCAAATATGACGTTTTAAAATTTAGAGGTAGTTTTTATAGTTGTTAAAAGTGATACTCTTTTAGGATATTTATTTATTTTAATTGAACAGAAAGTTTATGCTTATTTACATAATTGTTTTCTATGAAAATTTTGCATAACATACATGCACCAATGCAACTGCGTTGCATTCAAATGCTTTTGATGCAGTTTCTGGTACTTTTCCTTGGTCTTTACGGGGCGCTGGCGGCTCCTCATGTGCCCCACGTGAGTCATGATCCTCATCTGGACAATAATGCGGAAGTGATCTACGGACAGCTTCCCGGTACCGAGAATTTAAACGAAAAGGCACTTCCAATATCTCACTTATTCGCCATAGAGTCGTATAATCTCCCAGCCACAGAGAGGAATAATCTAGCGGAGAAAGCTCAAGTACATCAACGACTTCCCGGAACGGCAAATCTGACAGAAAAGCGAATCCCTGATATCATCCTGAAGAGATTGTCGCAAGTGCTTGATGTCAAATAAAAAGATGAAAATCGGGATCTAAGATGTAATACTTTATTCGCGATAATATTAAAAATATATTTGAATATCGTCGCCATTAATATTACATATAAATTTTATGAATTTTTTTATTAAATGGGATTAAAGAAGTGTAAAGCAGTCTACTGATCGTATAATTTTTAGCATCGTACTGAAATTAATAGGATGATTAATCATTTTGGAAGATTTATTAATAAATGGATAAATAATTCAAAACAATTTTCTTGAAATAACACTTCGTGTTATATCTACATTGCTTCATCGAAGATGTACCTACATTCATAATCATCACAATAAATTATTATATCATGTATTTATTACAAAGTAAATAATTCTTACTATGTCATAACAATGTATTTATAGAAATGATAAAACAATTCGCGGATACAACCGCAGAAGTAAATGTGCAATTCATATTTTTCTTTTTCCTTTTCTCTCCTATTTTATTGTTATTATTTCTCAGAATTTTTCACTTGCATGTAACAATTCTATAGACAGACAGAAAAATGTCTAGTATAATTTGACACAGGAAATTAAGAAATGAATTTCTTTGAATATAATTACTATTTATTTTTGCATTATTTATGCTCTGTATTATTTTGTTGATAGCAATATTGTTAATTTGTAAAACAGATTTTTTCAATGCTAACGAAAATATAATAATATAATTATCTTTAGAATACGATAATGAAACACGATAAATTGCTTTATAATTGGAAAACAATAAGGAATAAATTAAATATTGATTATGTCAACAAATAACTTATTCTATTATCCTTCTATTATTTTCTAGAATCTCTATTCTCTAGTTCTAATTTATGCTAAGCAAAAATCAAATAGAAGTAAGATTGATTAAGAGCATAAATAAATGGATCTCAAATTAAAATTAGTTTATATATTCAGAGTTTCATGATGGATAGTAACTAGGTTTTCGACGATATATAATGTGGAACGTTTCGATTTAATTTATATAATCTTCCTGAGCCTACAATTAAATCCATTGTAAGTAAAAAAGATAATTAAAATCCGCATCAAACTGCATTAGTAAAACGATGTAGAAAGTCAATACAATATTTTATGGAAATTAATCATAAAGTTCATGTTTTGCGAACATAGCATTCGTCGGTAAAGATGAAAATACTATTTTAGACATAATTTATAACTAAATTAAAATTGAGATTAGGTAGTATTATGTATGTGACTGTATATTATATTTATAATTTTATTTATATTATATATTTAAATTATGATTTCAAGATATATCAACAGACAGTAATAACATCGACAGTCAATTCTCTTCGGATTCTCAACGAAGAGAGATGCCGGCAGTGTTTGTATATCGATTTTAGAATTTACTGTTTACATTATTCGAAAGATAACGCCACAAACAAAATTTAGGGGAGTAATCTAAAATAAAAATTGAAAAGATAAAAACATCTAAAATATCTGCAAATTTAAACAAAAGATTTCCATTTAATTTAAATTTGTGTATCATCTTCAATGAATATAAGAGACGAGAGTGTTTATTAGATCTTTATATTTATAATTGTGTATATTACGAAGATTTCGAATCCATACTGCAATAAAGGATGGAAATGTAAAACGTTTTTTGTAGGAAATATATTATTTAATTTATTTCTTGTCTAAATAATTTGTATTGATTTAGAGACATTTGATTATTTAAATAGAATTATTATTTTTAATTATAACATGTATTTCTTTTACTTTTCTCTTTTTGCATTAAAAAGTAAGCATATTTTATATTTATAAGTCAATATGTTACGCTCTTTTAAGATTGACGTGCCACTCTTCGGCTTTTGTTATTTCGAACTTGCTGGACATTATTTTGTCGGTGAATTACACCAAGTCATGGCAGTCCTTCGTACGTGTTAGAACTTTAATCCAGTCGGCGTTTGGATTTAATACACGCAACCGATTAACAGCGAGATTACATAGGGCTCTACGTGCAGTCGTCGAGCTTATGGTAGCTTTAAACTAAAATTAGCTGAACTTCGCGTATCTTCGATACCGCGCCTTATTCCAGCAGCGCCTCATGTTGATCGTCGAGCGCGAGGATAATAGGATTTCAGCTCACTCGAAAAACTTGACTTAACCGCGCCTATCTATAAAATCAGCAACCTAGTAATACATATTAAAGTGAATCTCTGATATATTCCTTGAAAATAGCGATTAAAAACTAATCTGTTGAAAAAATAATCCGTTGAACTACTTTAAGTTTAATATTAATCTATAGGAATTATATATTGATAAAGAAATTCTAGTAAGTTTTTTATCAACCATTCTGAATCTGATGTCAAATTATAATTTCTGAATTCACACTACAAAAAAATCGCACTACAAAATAATCACATTACAAAAAAAGTACTTGTTTTTTTTTCTCCGAAGTGCGATAGTACATTTTCCAAAGATTTTTTCGCGCTGAATACAATGCCGTCTTCAGAATTGGCGTAGCAGATCAAGATTTTAAGTAAATTTAGGTGAAAGAGTTAAAATATCTTTAAAAAAATATCTTTTAAACGTTTTTTTATAACAGAATAAAAGCTTGTTTCTAATTAAAAAAGTTTGCAATATTTCAAAATATACTTTCAGAGCTTTCAAATAAATTTTGGTTTATGACCATACGATTTATTTTTATCAAGTCATGACTGTTTGAATATTAGACTTATTTCTATATTGTATATAATTATACAACTCAATAAAAAGCACTTTTTTCTCTTTGAAATATCATAATACATATTCTGGACATTTGTTTGCATTAAACAGGATGTTGTCAAAATTTTTACTAATGACATCGCGGAAAAAATCTTTAGAAAATGTATTTTGGAGAGAATTTGTTTATTGAACAGTTATGTGATCCATTTAAAATAGTCAATATCAATTCTAAAGATTTTCTAGAATAGGTTCTTTTTTTAAACAGTATATCCTTCTTAACCAAATATATTTATATAATAGTATAGATTGGAGATTTATTTCCAAATTGCTTAAAATAGCTACATCCAACACACGCTATCTTGTTTACAAAGTTCTTCTATCGCAATTATATATTTCGATCAAGTATGTGTTGTATCTCGAAACAATGGCAATGCAGTGAAGATTGGCGAACCATTTCCGTGAGGCTTTATCTCCTCTTCGTGCACGCGCTATTACGTGCTATTATAGCGCGACATCTTCACGAAGTGTGAAATCTAATATTCACGCCGCACACAGGTTGTTGCTTCGAGCGCGTGCTCCTGTCCTCTCGCGTTCATATCCGTGTGTATACACCAACGCGCCCCGTTCTGCGCGAGACACACGCGATACGTGAGAAAGAGAGAGAGAGAGAGAGAGAGAGAGAGAGAGGGGGGGGGGAGAAAGAGAGAAAGCGTATGCATTCACTCCTACGACCGCTAATCTTAACGGAAGGGGATGGTGTTTGCATGCACGGTTAGGGATTGCGCCGACGGGTTACGGTTTTGGGGGCGAGTCAAAGACACCAACCACACTAGTGCAACAGTAATGCCCCCCGGTCAGGTGGGTTAACCGGCTCCTAACTTTGACCGACGCTGCCTGTATTCGCGAAATCGGTCGATTAAAGCCGCCTACACACGTACGCACGCAAAATCCACACAATACATTGTGCATTCAAACACGATAATTGTACTGTTAAGCAGATAGAGATCCAAAGATTTACAGATCAACATTGTGATGCCTGTGAGAAATCATACTTCAATCTAACATTAATGTATCTAACATTAATAATAATAATAATTTCGAATTCTTAATGAAATAACATATGAAACAGAATAAATAAGACGCATAAAAAAAGAGAAAATAGGGATAGATTGCATTATTTAAATAAAATTATTTTATAATCAAATGAATTTTATAATATAATGAACATAGATTATTTATACTTCCGTACGAATAAAAAAGTTTAAGTAATTTATTCGTCTTTTGAAAAGGCTGATTACAAGTCTATATATTTGTCGAAGAAATTGTGATAGCATTAAAGAGCACTGTGGTAGTGAAAGGGCATTACTCGCTTTCAGAGTATCGGATTACGATTCGGCATGTAGTGCTATAGTTTCGATGGACAGAAACACTATCGCTGATATCGTTGCTTGGAAACAAAGCTAACTACTCTATTTTTCTCCATTGAATAACAATACAACATAGAATATTGTTTAATATATCGTACTCTTTTATTTTAATACCCTTGTCGAAATCCAATTACTAGTTGAATTGAAAGTTATTTATTTTGAGTATTAAAAAAACACTAAATATAACAATGCTTTTAATATTCAAAATATTAAAAGCATTGTTATATTTAGTTTTTTAACACTTAAAACATTAATTAATCGCTACTTTCAGTAGATATTAAATTTTTTATGACAATTGCTATCTGATTACGGAAAGAAAATTACACAAAGAAATTCTTACATTAAGAAGCAGTAAATTAAAGTTTTTTAAGGAATTTCAAGTAATACATTGAAATTTTTAATTTAAACTGAAATAATAGAATTTGTATATATTAAATATTTACTTTTATGTAGTTAAAATATAGTTACATATAGTATTGCAGATACAGTTTGAAAGGTATTAGTTTAAAGATATAAGTATAGATATTTTGTGGGAAAAGTATTTATTTATGTATATATAAGTATTGATATATTTTTAAACATACTTGGGTGTAGATACAGGTACAGCATAAAAGTATCTGAAAAATTTAGATACTTTTTAGGTATTTTTAACAACAAAAAAAGATAAAACGAAAAAAAGGAAAACAAGCTGCGTAAATAAGTTTATTTTGTATGAAACTTCTACTTCTGTAATACATACAAAAAGTTTAGATAATGAAAATTATAATTGTACATGTGCCACCGCGATCATGTATTTTATAACTTTATTTTTGATTTTTATTTGAATCTTTAAAGTTGTTTGCTTGACCTTTATTCCAAGTGAAAATTTAAAAGTTCTTTAATAAAGATATGAAAAAGTAACAAAAACTTAGTTTCAGTTTAATTTCCAACTTATAATGGTAAAAATGTAGAGACTAACAAAACTTAGTTTCAACTTAATTTCCAATTTGTAATGCTAAAAATGTAGAGACTACAAAACAATACTAACTTATTAACGTAACAAATTGCGACTTTTTCTCATCCGTAATAGACTGTATAGAGCTTTAGTGCTTGGAACCAATTAGAGGAAACCGCGTCACTTGACTAGTTTTCTTTCTTCCTATGAGGTTCTTTAGTTGCCATTCATTAAATAATAAGAACTAAAATTACCTAGGCGGTGATGCAAATAAAAGCACTTATGCAAAATTGAGAATTAAAGAAAAACGATAACATACAATAATTAAAAATTAAGTTTCTAATGTGACATAAAATGAATAAATGAATACTTTATATCTACACATCTAAACTTAAAAAATACAAAAGAGTACCCGGGTACAAAGTATCTCTGTCTATAAAGATCTAGATAATGCATTTAGATACAACTACAGTATCTGGATATTTTTACCTAGATATGTCCAATACTGTTACATAGTTACATAGTTAAACAATTGTTAAGTAAATCAAGATTTATATTATTTAGTTATAAACTTTAAAATATATTATCACAATTTTTCTTATAATGAAATCCTTAGAAATTTATTTTTTAATTTTACTAAGAAAGATATTGTGTGACAAAATATTGATAATACCATACAATAAGCTTGTTTGAATGTAATTATATCTTTTCAAGCGAATTTTACAGTACATTTGACATTAAAGGAAAAATATTCTCGGCACATAGTCTTCTAAAGCTGCACGTTTAAAATGGTGCATACATTTTAGCGAAATAGTCCTCGCTATGAAGTCATAACATTTTAAGTTGTACACGGAACACGTGAGGAGATTCATTAATGGAAAATGCGGAGTAGCTGGGTAAACACGCATGTTGTATACGTGCAATATCGTTAAGAGTAAGCTCTAAGCGCATTTATGTAAACACACATCGTAAGCGCATTTAACAGAAAAATCAAGAAAAAAATTTAGAAAATATTTAATGATATAAATCATTGCTTTTTTTAAAAACGTCAGCGAGCTTAAAGCTTTTTTGAATTATATTTTCTTGGTTTTTCCCTTTCTATTCTATAATAATATTCAATCCATAATAAATAAGAATCCATAATTGATAAGCGCAGATGGAAAAAATTATTTAAAGTAGCAATTTGAATGATTTATTAAGAAAGCATTTCTCTAGAGATAAAATTAAGTATAAATAAAAAATTATAAATTTAAAAAAATTATAAAAATATAAAAATATAATTTAAATTATAATAAAATTTTTTGTAGTTTAAACTTTGTCTGAACTTCAACAAATTGTACTATAATGTAAAATGTATTAGAAAATTAAACTTTAATCTGCCTAACGAGATTGAAGAATTTTCCCCAATGATACTAGCGATTTTCTGTCATCCTCTTGATTCTCTGTCCTTTTTTCTTTTTCCTTTTTCAGAAAGTTATCCCATCTACCCGCAGGGGACAATATCGTTTAATTTAAAAACCATTGATATAGATATTTGAAAATATATATATATCGTGACACGCGTATATAAAATTAAAATTGTATAGTTACAATATAAAGTTAAAGTTTTTAATATTTTTGATATTACGATTTTTATACCTACATTTGTATTTAATGTTCAGTTTAATTTAATTTTGTTATTGTACAAAATGTATTTTTTAATGGAATGACAATCGATATATAAAAGTCCAATCTATTTCTGAGATTTCTACGGATGTAATATTACAGTTAAAAAAACATATTTTGAAAATGTCCGATACTTAAATATTGTGGTAAGTAAATGGATAATGATTGTTACATAAATATGACTATTTATGTACATACATATTTGTGGAATGGGAAAACCACAATCACGTTTAAACAATGGAATCCACTATTCCGCTACTATTTGTCGGT
>Ga0157364_1001895_pt1 | contig 18652 bp, 13 predicted proteins | sample AttsexASBM2_FD_111476 | JGI IMG/M metagenome (GOLD analysis project Ga0157364, IMG submission 111476) | Fungus gardens microbial communities from leaf cutter ant in Ribeirão Preto, State of São Paulo, Brazil - Atta sexdens ASBM2 | ecosystem: Host-associated > Fungi > Mycelium > Unclassified ...
TCTTCGAGTAATGCCTCTAATTCTTTGTCTTCGAATTTTTTTGGCTGTCCAGAGCGAGGCTTGTCTTCAACGCTGAAATCTCCATCCTTGAAACGTCGAAACCATTTCCTACATGATTTATCAATTGGAACAATGTCACCATAAACTTCGACAAGCATTCGATGCTTCATTTTTCTTCCAATTAAAGCAAAAAATCAAAACCTCCCGCAAATGCTGCTTGGTTAACATAAAATTCGACATTTCAAACACAGTAAAAATCAAGGTTTTTGTATGAAATTCAAAGATATAAACTGAATATTATTAGCAAATGTTTAATCTCTCTGAAATCAAAATCAGCTATCACTATGAATTCACAACAGCTGGAGCCATCTTTAGGGAAACGGATCGAACTAATTTGTACTCCCAATATATCGTAAATATGACATCAATATCAGAATGTAATTACGATATTTCTAATGCATAAAATTTATGTCATTTCATTGATGTCAATAGGTAGAATATAAATATGTCGTGTATAAATGTGGCATTAGTATTAATGTAATTGCGACAATATGTTTAATATGTTAATGCATAATAATTATGTGATTTTGATAGTTTCAATAATGAAAAATTTCGTTAATGTCGCATAAAATGTGAATGTGCGTATAATTATGTATGATATCACGCCTTTTAATACATAAAATCTAATATAATATAATGATTTGATATATTGGCATGGATTGTCTATTAATATTTTGCGACGTATTTAATATAACAAAGCCATGTTCGTAACCCGATAAAAAATTTTTCATGCATGAATATGTATGTAAATATACACAAGTATGAATAAACATATGTAATTATATATGAAATATACTCATCTTTCTTTTTTTTATAAAATTACTTTTGTGTAATGAAAATAATAATGAGAAAACATTAAAAATATAATTATGCATTAACATATTAAACATATTGTCGCAATTACATTTAATACTAATGTCACATTTATACAAGACATATTTATATTCTACCTATTAACATCAATGAAATGACATAAATTTTATGCATTAGAAATATCGTAATTACATTTTGATATCACATTGATGTCACATTTACGATATAGTGGGAGTACAAATTAGTGCGATTGTTTTTAATGTAGACATTTGATGCAAAATCGGTGTTATCGAGTTTTGGATTCGTGTTAGATATCGGCATTTGAATTATCTATTTGCTGTTTTCAAGTCGCTACATGCACTAATATTAACAATATACAATATTCGATTAAGATAAATATAAATATACAAACGTTTCGATCTTTAATAACAGTTCTCTTCATTAGGTTTAGATGTATTGACTACAACCGCTCACTGAGCGCTCTGTGACTTAGATCATATTAGCCTGACTTTCAATATATTTTCAATATACTCTCTTATTTGTTGAAGTGTGTTGCAAATTGTGATTTTTTTTTTACTTCTTCGCTGACTCGTCTACTTTTCGTATTTGGTGAGTACGATTGTTATTATGCTTTTAATTTTAATTTTTTGATGTGTAGTCGGTGTTACAGAGCATCTTTTATACGTCTGCTTGGCTGGCCTCCCCAAATCTTAATGAAAAAATTATGAAATAATGCGCTATTTATGCGCTATTCATATCCATAAACAAAAAATTTTGCACTCATTCCATTTAGCTAAAAAAAATTTTTTTATGAAGGGTTGAGTAAGCAGTCATCCGTTAAAAACGATTTGAAAAATCAAATACACAGGATTTATGCGCTATTTATGCATTATTAATTCCAAGTATTTTCAATTTTTGCGCTGCAACCTTTAAAGCACTTTCCTCTTGGAGCGAACAGCCATATTCACTCCCTAAGTCGTTAAAAATTGCAAAATTAAATACTCTGACTATGCAAAATAATTCTTTGATTTACTATTTTCAAGCATTTTGGATTTTTGCGCTGCAACCGTTAAGGCATTTCTCTCTTAGAGCGAACATTAATATTTATAATTCATGAAAAATTATGAAAATACATGCTTAATCAATTGAAGTCTATTTTTGATTTATGCGCTATGAATTTCAAGTAATTGCGTTCCTATTAAGAAATAAGAGATGTAAAAGGATTTTGTGGAAGGAAAAGATACATTAAATCAGTGAATATAATAAATAGGATTGATAATAATTTTGTTCTATTTGTGAATTTTTTTTTTTAAATATATTTACAAAAATATAAAATAAATTTGTCTGTCTTTTACATGGTGTATATAACAACTTGTACATTTGCTATTAGATGGAAGTTTTTTTTGGTTGATTTCTTAAGTCATCGTATTTCACCCATTGATTATGAAATATAAGAAAATATAATTCAAAAATAATTATAAGGATCTTGATTTTTGGAAGCTCGCTGTCGTAAAGTGTCTAACAACATTCTTTTCCATTCTTTTGTCGGTAATTTGAAAGTAATAATGCCTCTTAAAATATATTCCTTTTTCATGAATGTGAATTGCAATTTTTGCGGAACTTTATTTAATTGCACTTCATTTGTTATACGTATCGTATATTTCTAGTATTATGAACATGCCTGCAATGTAATTATTGGGCAATGGAAAATAACGTATAAGGATATATGTTAGGATAAAAAAAAATAGATACGAAGAAATTTTTATGACAACATTACAGTACATCATATTAAAAAATGATAAAAAATTTTGCTGCAGTTTACAACTTATATCAAAACTTATTTCAATGAAAAGTAAAAATGCATTTTTAAAGAAAATATAATTCAAAAATAATGACAAGGATCTTCATTTTTTTGTATAAATATTGTAAGTATTCAAGACGATTTATGTACTCGTGATGTATAGATTAGTTGCAATTTTAAATGACTTAGGAGTGAATATCTGTTCGCCTTGAGAGAAAGCTACCCTTAAGGAAGTGTTTTAAGGCAATGCAAAATCGAAAATGTTTGTAACTAAATAAATAGAAAGAAATAGTAGCGCATAAATCAGAGAATTATTATGCACAGTTAGAGAATTTAATTTTGCAATTTTAAACGACTTAGGGGTGAATATGGCTGTTCGTTCCAAGAGGGAAGTGCCTTAAGGATTGCAAAAATTGAAAATACTTGGAATTAGTAGCGCATAAATAGCGCATGAATCCTGTGTATTTTTCAAATCGATTGTTTTTAACGGGTGGAGGGGAGGCTGACTGATTGTCTACTTAGCCCCTCCATAAAAAATTTTTTTTTAGCTAAACGGAATGAGCGCAAAATTTTTTGTTTGCGAATATGAATAGTGCATAAATAGCGCTATTCATATTCAAATTATTTCATAATTTTTTCATTAAGATTTGGTTAAGTGAGAGCCAGCTAGGCAGACGTGTCTTTTATTACAAATTATGCTATGAAAACAATTTTTTATAATTTCAAGAAGATCTTATTATGTTCTTTGAAATATGAATAAATAAATAAAATAATAAAATATAATATTTTTTACTAAAAAAAAATTCTCAAATGTATGTATGTTTCAGCAATAATTGTAGCTAATCATTTATTCACTATGAAAGAAGAATTCGAGGATGTAAACAAAGAATGGTTTTGTCAGGGTGGACAGAGGCTCGTACGCGATCAAAAAAAGATTAAGGAAATGAAGTCTCAAGCCGCAAACGTTTTGGATATATAATTTACATTCTTCTTATTAACGTTAACGAATTTTTCTTTATATTAAATCGTAAGCACAGTCCTTTTTTAGTTATGACTTTCAATGTGACTCTTATGTGATATAGTAATTACGAGATTTCATCTAATATATTCAAGATAATATAACATATATGTTCAATCAATTAATTATAATCAAAGAAGGTTTTGTCAAGATAGACAAAGGCTCGTCGATAAATAAAGAAGATTAAAGAAATGAAATCATAAGTTTTTTTCTCTTTTTAGACAAGTGTATATTTATATACCTCTTTTCGTTTGTCTTTTTTTATGTAAAATCTGAACTATGTATGAACTATGTATTTCTTTAGTTGGACTTTTAATGTGATTCTAAGGTGATACTTCCTAGATATGTAATAGTATGTAAATATTCAAGATATATATATGTATAAGTTTAATAAAATAAAAAATTTAAAGAGAACCTACATTTGATAAAATTTAATATCTATTTATATACAGGGTGTTCCCAAAGATGATATCAAATCTTAGGGGTACTCGTTAGAATAAAAAATCTTAATAACAGTACTGAAAATCTTTTATTTCTGAGTTATGATTTTCTTCTGTGAAAAATAGAAAATAAATTAAATCTACAATAAATGTTCAATGCCTTCGGCTCATGTCAATATACAATTCGGCATGTTTTGTCATTGAAGGTCAAAGATACTAGGTTTATTTCGTATTTATTGACAACAATTTCCAAGTCTCTTAATCAGTTCATTCACGGACGCCTGTATGTGACCTAATTACGCAAGGATTGTTCAATTTTGGATTGTGAAGTCTAGTTTTATGTTATGTCTAGTTTTATGTTATCTGAAAAATGATGATAATTTTTACACAAATTCTGAAATGACGGATATTCATTTTATGCATGGCAGAGCAAAAAATAATGTTTCAAAAGCAGCATGCTTGTATTATGCAGCTTATCCGAATCGTCGACAGCCAAGTAGAAGAATGTTTAGCAAAATTCATCGATGTGAGACCGGAGTTCAATTCAAACCAAATTTAATTGCGGTAGATCGTGACTTATTAGAACTCTTGCAGTCGAGCAAAATATTTTACGTACAATTGAAGAAAATTCTGGAACATCGAAGAAACCCTGCAAAAAAGAGCAAGCCATCACACTGTGTGAAACATTTTGTATGATCAACTCTTTCATCCCTATGTCCAGCACGTTCAGGCTCTTTTATTAGTTGATTTGCAACAATGGATCACTTTTGTCAATGGCTTCTTCGATGCAATCAAGATCCACAATTTTTGTGCAATACCACCTCAAAAAGTTTCCGGAATTATCACCAGGTGATGCTCTGAGTCAGCTGATTTGAGTTCTGTTTTTTTGGTTAGGTTGCCACATCTATCATTGACATTCCCACCAAATTTTATCACCATAGCTTGATATTTGTAAAAGTTACGCCGTCTTGAGTACATCTACCTCTGCATGTATTTTTGATTTTTTATAGTTTTAAAAATGGAATTGAATTTGTAACAATGAGTTTGTATTAAATTTTGTGTTAAAAATGGATTCAATGGTGTGAAAACCTTGGAAATGTTGGGAAACTGATTTTTTTCTGTTCGATCGAGTCAAAAAATCATTACGGGGAACGCGTTTTAATAGCCGAAAGGAGGTAATGGAAAAATCGAAGACGGCTCTGATAGCTATACTGACAACAGAGTTCCAGAAATGTTTCGAGAGCTGGATCAAGCGCTGGCATGAGTGCGTTGCAGTCGATGGGGAGTACTTTGAAGGGGACAATATCACTTTTGATGAATAAAATTGTATTTTGAATTTTCTGAATGAATTCCGGGACTTTTTGATCAAGGTAGTATTTTGTTTACTGATGAGGCATCCTTCATCAGGGGTGGGATCATAACATATAACATATAACATACATGTTTGGAGAGAGAAAATCCTCATGCTATCATAACATGACGACATCAGCATTGTTTTTCTGTGAGCGTTTGGGCAGATTTTTGAAGACCATTTAATCGGACTTTACATTTTGCCTAATAGACTAATAGGACAAGTGTATCTTAATTTTCTCGAAAATAATTTATTCGAAGTTTTGGGAGATATTTCTTTACAACTTAGACAACGAATGTAGTTCATGCACGATGGCCTCATTTCTTCGTTAATATCAGACGCCATTTAATCAATGGTTTTTAGGAAAGATGGATAGGACGTGGCAGTCCAATTGATCACCTCACTCACCGGATTTAAATCCATTGGATTATTATTTATGGGAACACTTAAAGAGCATGGTATATGCTACATCAGTTGATACAATAGATGAATTCATGAAATGAACTCAGAGAATTGAAAACTGTTGTTAACAAATATGGAATAAATCCGGAATCTTTGAACGTATTTGATTTTCAATGAGGAGATGTGCCGAATTATGTGTTGAAATGGATGGAAACAACATTGAACATTTATTATAAATTTAAGTTATTTTCTATTTTTCACAGAAGAAAATGCTTCATAACTCAGAAATAAAAGATTTTCGGAGTGCTGTTCATTAAGACTTTTTGGTTTGTTTTAACGAGTACTACGTATCCCTAAAATTTATTAATACCACTTTTTAGGAATGCCCTGTATATGTATATATATATCAATTAGAATTCAGGTTAACTGATATTCAACTAATATTAAGGTATAAAATTACAGAGAGATGTTCATCTTCTTGTTAATGTTATCACTTTCCGTTTTATATATATATATATATATATATATATATATATATATATATATATATATACTATCCAGAAAATTAGTCAAGTATTCTCCATTGAAATCTGTGAAATTTTACTTGATTTAGCTAAGATCAATTTTCGTTTATATCAGCCAATTAGAATGCTAGATTGGCTAGTATATATATTTTAGCTGGCTGAAGAATTTTGATTAGAATTTTATTGATCTCAATGGACTATAGTAGACTATTAATTTTCTGGATAGTATATACATAATGTAAAATGATAATATTAAGAAAATGAACATCCTTCGTACGTAATTGCAGACATTAATATTACGTAATTTTAAACTTATATTTTACATTAATTTATACGTAAAAGTTACGTTATTTCTACGTATATGTCTATGTTGCTCTCTTTTTTCTGACATTTTTTTGTATAAAAAATAACCAAAATATGCTGATATTTTGACCAAAGCATGATTTAAAAATGATGTAACTATTACGAGAATAGTGAAATATTGTTCCGTAATGATTACGTAAATGTTAGTTAACGATGTTCTGGGTTGATACGTTTATTAATTAGTAGCTTTTTATTACATTACAATACTTTAATTTCGGCAATGTATTTAAAGAATGATGTACTAAATTGGTACAATATATATTAAAATGATTAAATACACACATGATGTATATGTTTACACGTATCGCCGAAATTAAGATAATTCAATAGAAAGTTACTAATTAATATCCTAGTTAATATCAAGTATACGATGTGTAAACTAGGCCATGGGGTTCAGTACATAACAATCCCAAACAGAACAAATCATTATGACATCAAAATAATGTCAAAATGACTCCAAAATGTTCACTAAAAGTCATTTTTTAATTATTTCCGATTCATTTAAATATCATTTAAATATCATTTTGACGTTATTGGGATTTGTTATTCTGTTTGGAATACTAACAAGCTAATTTTTTAATGCAGAACTAATTTTTTACTATGCTCTAATCACTCAAACAAATAACATATATTTTCGCTTCTTTTATCAGATAATTATTTTTATTTTCAGTCATCATCAGAAAACAACAGATATATAGACATGATAAGAATATCTGGAGACACTGGTAGTGGCGCTAAGTTAGCAATACTGCCGTGGCAATACTTTACGCGAATCGGTAAATTGCTTCAGATCGAGATTATCGGATTTCAATAAAGGCTAATAAACCGATCAAGTTTTAAGTGTGCTCAATGGATTGCAATCGCTCGGGGGGGATATATAATAAAAATGTTTTTATTTTTTCTCTATGTGCTCTATAAGCAGAGATATTGCGACGCAAAATATGAATCTGAAATTTTTATTAAGAAAAAATTAAGAAACATCGTCGTCATCGTCGTTGTCACTGCAGAATGAGAGTAATATCCTCTTTGAATTTTTGGCGCAAGAGGCAAATGTAGCGCTAGCAATGCATGGTTACATCACACATGATCAGCGAGCGTTGCAAGCGCTGCGGCGGTTTTACACATTCTACACTCTGTAGAGATTATAAGATGAAGTTATCGATGTTATTGTTATTTTACGGTTACGCGATCGCGGAGGAATTGAACAAGTCAGAGCCATTAAACTACTACTATATTTTTTCGTTACCAGCATTTGTGGCGTCCTCATAGCTACGACACAAGAAATGAGGAACTAATATTCAATATGGCTGTCATCGTTTCCGATCGGCATTTTTATCGTCATATTTGTTACATGTTGCTTAGTGTTGCTACGTTTCCCGAATAAAAATATACTACTAATGTAGTAGTGTTACTACTGAAATATAATAATGCCACTGCTGGTATGAGTTGTGACACTATTAGTGCAGTAGTGTAGTAGTACAGTAATGTACAAGTGTTACTTCTGGAACGAGTAATGGCATTGTCTAGTGCACTATTATATACATATAAAAATGATTTGAATACAAATGCAAGGAACAGTATAGTGACTCGAATTTATTCCTGCACTAGTAGTAGCACTAGTAATAACACTAAAAGTATATTATTATGCTTATGAGTTCGAAGTTGATCGGAGCACTTTCGAAAATTTAAAAGATTCTAATAGCATTTTTCTCAGTAAGCGTTCACAATGAACTCAGCCATATTCAGCGTTTCAAGTGCGTGATCATCCATAATGAACGCAGTCATAGGCTTACATAAAAATGTCGGCCGGAAACGATGATTTCCATATGACAATCATATTAAATATTAGTTCTTCATTTCCTGTAGCTATGAGATTGTACCACAAATGCTGTAACGCTCGGAATAAGAGGGAAGATTGGTGATCTGGAATAAGTGCGATTGTGACTATATTATTACTCGTATTCATAATCAGACTTTATATTTCGTCGATGTGACTAACTTCTTAACCTGAATAGTTACACCTCGATTTCAATAACTAATCACAGTTCATGAGGCAGAGTGACACTTTTTTTGTCAAACTGTTACTTATTTTTACAAAAACGTATAGATTGGATGTATTTTCATCACTATTATTAAATCCGATTAAGGATGCCGTACAAATGTGCTCACAATTCCTCAATGATAATCTCGATATTATTTGGACATTTAATTTTGTGAAAATATCGATTAAATAAATCGACTAAAAGTATTTTTATCAATATTTGACGTAACCGGAATATTATATATATGCGTATTCATAGTCAGACCTTGTACTTATGGCTTCCTTAAATTTATCTTTAGATGCTCAGCAACCAATGAAATAATTCGTAGAGTATCTAAAGATAAATTTAAGGAAGCTTTAAATATAAGGCCTAACTATGAATACGAGTATTAAATCTACCGGAATAACAATGCTTGCATTGATTTCACATTCGCAAGTTCCGCCCAATGGGACATAGGAAAATGAATTCTTTCGGATCAATTGCTGGATTCACACTGGATCTGACGTGCGTTGTACGACGCACTACATTAATCAGAAAAAGAATTTTGCTTTGTATCATCAACACGAAATAAAATTCTGCTTTCTGATTGATAGCAAAACGTTGCATGTCCAGTGTGAATCCAGCAAATGGAACATAGGAAAATGAATTCCTTCGGATCGAAAATCACATATACATATAGGGACATTGCTGACTGTGTTTTATATACTCATTTTAATTTTGATTTCGTTCAGATTCCCACCCGAATGATACCTGGGTAGCACTCGGATGAGAATCTGAACATAATCCTAAAAGTAATTAATTAAGTCCTCAGATAAATACGGAGGTCAATATGATCAGAATATGTCATATATATAATATACAAAATGTTGTACATATATATATATATATATATATATATATATATAGAGTATATATATATATATAGTACAGAAAAACGAAAATACAAAATTAAAATGAGTATATAAAACACAGTCGGCAATGTTCCTGTATGTATATGTGATTTTCGATCTGAAGAAATTCATTTTCTTATGTCTGCTGAATTCACGCTGGATTAGAAGCCTAATTATGCGCTTGTAGGAGATAGTTTTCTCCGTTTAAACTAACTTAAGGTTAATTTTTATGAGTTTATGTTATACATATGTACCATAGACTTATAAGATAGACGGAATATTCATACGAGAGAACTGAAGACTTAGCTGATAGAAAGAGAAAGAAATAATCACAGAGTTCTCTTCTTTTCTAGTGAATTAATCGATCGCCACGACAAGCTGACAAGTGGCCGAAAGCAAGATAGACGTTCGGGAATTGTGGTCTTACGATCAAGCTGATTGGCCCCCCCCCCCATCGCTCACTGTAAAAGAGAGAAACAACCATATCTGGAGTAGAGCTGTCCTTCAATATTGTCTTCAGCTTCTTTCGTATAAACATTCTGTCTATTTTATAAATCTATGACGTATACAACTGGCCACAGACGTAGTTTGCTCTCCAAATGATTGGTACTTATTCATGGATCTATAAATAAGAACAATCATTCGGTGAGTAAGCTGCATTCCAAAACCCATCGAAAAAAAAGTGTTGCAATCTTTCTGTGACCGGTTGTACACGCAATCATTGACGGAATCTACAAAAGAAATAAGGCCACAGAACAGATGTTTGCATGACGCATAACCCAGTCAGAAATAGTTTCTCGAAAAGACGTCGTTTCAATGAAAAAATTGTCGATTCGAAACTTGCATCGAAATTTCAACATTTTCGTAAAAAATCACGTATGTAGAGAGTGCAATGAGAATTTGATACATTTTTAATACCATATTTTTGGTACGTAAATTTGTGGGATACGTCATCTTGTATTTTGAATATTTCATTCAAAATAGGTCGAATCAACATTTTTTTCGATTTCATTTCGACAATTGCAATATCGCTCTAATCATAAAAGTTTTCTCAAAATTTTTCAGAATTTATAAATAATTTTATAACTTTTTGAAAATTGTGGAATTCTTTTTTATGAATCGGAATATTTTTTACAACTGTCAATAAAGTCTACATCTTCTAGTTATTCTTTGTATTATTTTATTTTATTCTTCTTACTTTATTGTTCTACTCCTGCTAAATAACATTACTTTTATTTGTACTTTGTAGTTTATTTACAATCTTATTATAATCTTATTATAATCTTATTATAATATAATCTTATTATAATCTTATTTAATCTTAATATAATCTTATTGTTAGTTATTATATAACACTTTTGTATTGAGGAATTTCAGAGAATGTCTCTTATCATAAATGAAAATGAAATCAAGGAAAAATATCATTGATTCTATCAAAATCTAGCTAATTCTAACTTGAATCGATATCGAAACAATTTCGATTTTTAAATTAATGAAATTTAAATTGGTCGATCATACAAGATCCAATATCATACAAATCCAATATCATTTAGAAGTATAAAAATACTACTAGTGTCACTGCTACTGCAGTAGTATTACTACTGATACGCAATAGTGTTAGTGCTGAGCCAGTAGTATTACTGTAGTATACTAGAATAGTAGTAGTTAGTATACTACTGTAGTAGTATTATATATAACGACATATAATGTAACATAGAACTACTTCCGGTAATTGTAATATTTGATCTAAAAAATTTATTAGAATAAAAAATACACATATATAAGAGATGGAACACAAAAAAAATATAATTAATGTTAAATATAATAGTAATTGATATATATATATATATATATATATATATATATATCATTACAGCAATTAGTATTATTTTAGCTAATAAAAATAATATTTTATTATTAAAAATAAGTTATTATCATAGGTGTCATCATTACTATTATATTTAACATTAATTATATTTTTTTGTGTTCCATCTCTTTCACAACATCTTTGAACAGATATGTTACAACTACATCCATTAGCATTATACAGGGTGGGCCATCTAGTGTTTGGAATTTCAACTATCGGTTATTTTGAGTTTGAAAGGCGTAATAACATTTATGACATATCAGAAATTTAGTTTTTTGTTTGACATTTACGAAATGGATCGCTATACACTTGAACAAAATTGGGAAATATTGAAAACTTACTTCCAAAGTGGTGAGTCTTCAACTCAAACTGAAGAAATTTACGTGGAAAATTTGGTAGAAAAGAAATGTCTTCAACGCAGTTTATGAATCAATTTGTGAAGCGAATTCGGCAAACTGGATTCTTATTGGATAAAGCAACTCGTTCACGTGCTCGTTCAGTAAAGTCAACCGAAAACATTGCTGCTGTTGCTCAGAGTGTGCTTGAACAACCATCAACATCAACTCGCCATCTCAAAATTTGAACATTTCACGCACTTCTTTGAGAAGAATTTTGAATAAAGACCTTGGTAAATGGCAATGTATTACCTTTCCAATAAAGCCATAAGCTTTGAAAAATATTCATGCGTTTTTTTTTTAGAGCCAAATTAAATTCCCAATTTTAAATGGCTCTGTAGGTGTACATGGGGGTCTTCGAAAGAGCAATTCTCGTACGATTACAGAAATGAAGCATAGTAAGTGGAGGTTCGGATTCGGATAGGTGGCCGCGCATGGGTACATCATAAAATTAGTTCTCGAATTCATAAAATAAATTTTTTTTTATTATTATTTTATCGTGTACTCTCTGAAATATGATGCTAATCAATAATACTTATTTTCACAATAAAATTTCAATGAAACTTTTTTCACTTAGGTATTACGCTATTAGTGACACTACTTGTCGAATTTACTTATTGCATTAGTGACACTAGTAGTATATTTTTATGTTGACTAGATCAATTCAAGATTTTATTTTCAATTCGAAAATTAATCGAAATTGGAACCAAAAATCCATCGAAATCAATAGAAATTTCGAAAACTTTCAACCTTTATTTTCGACATCGAAAGGACATCTTTTTGAGAAATTATTTCTAACTGAGAAGCGAATCAACTAATCAAAATCTTTCCTTTCCTCCCTTTCATGGAAAAGAAGAATTTCGATTAATAGATTCCCTTATGCACTATGCATTACGTCTCCAGCATACCAGCGCAATATTCATCGCGCGTGACACGTGGTATCCAATGAGTGTACAGTTTTACCGATGTTTTCATTCTAAAGATATATTCTTGGATAGAGAGATATATTGGTGTAGCGGAGCCATTATGTCAGAATCTGTGCTGCGGCCAATAATTTTGCGCAACAAAAAACAGCGGAATCAACGGAATGAAGCCACGACCAATTACGAACGTTCCGTAGTTCTGCATCCTATGGGAGCGTACCCTGAGGGTGCCGTCCTATGTACACAAAATCAGAATGTCGGAACGGATTTCTTACTAGAAATGAGTTCACTAGCATTCCGTTCTGTAAGAAGTTTCTTTACTGTATCGGAACCACCGGAATCATGGCTGAAACAGTATAGAAACGATACAGAATCAACGGAATATCATGTCAATTGCAGGCTATGTCGATCCAGCTATTGTTGATGGTTGAGAATTTGACAACTTCGAAGAAGAAAATTAATAATAATTCTTATTTTTCAGTACGACATATTCTTGTTTTATATATACGTAGTCCAACTAATGTCAGTAGTTCCTCAAATAATACCGATGTCATTCTGAAATAATTGAAGAACTTCTCACGATCAATCATATTTCAAGGACTAAATTGTCGCTTGTGTCATGGAGACGCCTTATTCTTTGTGTAAACATTGACTGCATCCAGAATTTTCGTTTTCTTGTATATCTATATTTCTATTATTGCAATAACGTTATAAGCGAAATAAAATTTTCACACACTCTTAAATCGGAATAGCATGCCAACTTGGCATATTTCTTGCCTTTCGTAATAATTTTAACATTAGTAATAATACTTTTTCATCCATCATTGTAGATTTACAAAAAAAATTTCTGAATATTCGTTTCAATTTTTAGATTCAACTAACTCAGCCAAACATGCCATTCCGTTCCGTAAAAATTTTCTCTACCCATCCCATACGCAATGGAATTTTTTAGTAACAAAATATATCTCACTCTTATAATTCAGTATTGTTTTCGAGTATTCAAAATAATTTTGTAGATAAGATAACTGCACAAATTACTGCTTTAGTCATATTAAAATAATGAAATATCGATTAAATTAAGCAAATTAGCTTGCGACATTCCGTCTATTTCCATTTCGTTTCGACTATATAAGACAGGTAGAGAAATTTCTTACGGTACGGAATTGTAGTGAATTCAATTTTCTATAAGAAATGATGATTGATAAGAAATCCGTGCTGTCATTCCGATTCTGTGTACATGGGATGACACCCTGAGAATGCGGTCCCATGTGCAGAATTGGTGGAATGCTCGTGGCTTTATTCAGCCGATTCCGTTCCTCTAAAATGTGTTTTCTTATGTCTCCCATGGAGCGGAATTTCCGGAATACGCAATTAGCGCTGACCAATCATAAGAGCCTTCCCGTAGATCACTTTCATTAGATCCGGAATAGCGTTTGTTATTGGCTCGCATTGATTGCGTATCTGCAAGTTCCGCTCCATAGGACATAGGAAATTAAACTCTTGTGGATCACACATACATACATACAGGGACATTGCCCTGTCTTCATTATGTACCCACTTTGATTTTGATTTATATTTTCGCTTTTGTATACTACATATACGACATTCATGTTCTGACTATATTGACCTCCGTATTTATTTGGAGACTTAATTACCTTCAGGATTACGTTTAGATTCCACCCGAGTGCTACCCAAGTATCATTCCAAGTATCATTCTTGCTATTTACCGAATGTTAAACAAGAATGATATCACGGAGAATACCACATGGAAATCCGAACACGTCTCAGCATATTGATTAATCATGCTCTTATAGGAGATTTTTCTCCATTAAATCAGTTTAAGGAAGTTAGTTTTTATAAATACATATGTACACATGCAGGCATCGGTGGAATCCGCAAAAGAAATAAACTTGCGCAACAAAAAAACGGCGGAATCGGCGGAATGAAGTTACGACCTATCATGAGCGATCCGCCAATTCCGCATTGCGTCAATTTCGCACTATGGGACCGTACTGAAACCAATTACGGTCAAAGTTAGTTTACTCTATGTAATTTTATCTATGGTTGACGCTAAAAAGTTCGTCTCTTTCTAACGTTAGCGGATCACAATTAAGCTTGATCGGTGTTGGAGAAACTGGCTTTTAAAAACACAAATTCACTCCTAATGCAAAGAATTTGTGAGTTTAAAGCAGTGAATTTTTGTTTTTAAAGTAGTAAATTTATGTTTTTAAAGCAATGAATTTGTGTTTGTAAAGCAGTGATTAAAGCAATAAATTTGTATGAGTTGAATTTTGATTGCTTTTCTGTAGTGATTTCAAGGTTTTCAATAATAAAAGATACTCCAACATTTCTTCGTAAATGTTTTACGTTAAATTTGATTATATATTTTCTATAGAAAAAGACAGACAGTGAAAATCGCTCGTTTTTTTGGCATTTAATTTTAGAACTGAACCAAAAATTTTATCTTATATTCAGATATTAACCACAGAGAGATTTAAAGATGAAGTAAAAATTATTATCAGAGCAGAAAGGAGAATCAAATGGATTTTTGAATAAACGTAATTGTTGACCCCCCCCCCTCCAGCTATGATAACGATTGTTACTTCAATCTGAAACTTTTTTGTAATTAATATCTCATTGCAATATATTATTTGACGGTTCAGTCAAAAACTGAGGGCGAAAATATAAAAGATGACCTTTTTTTTGAGGTTTTTTTATATTTATATATGTAAAGGTTGTGTTAAGTTCAGAATGTTATTTTAATATGTTATAATGTTATAATTTTATTCCAATCCAAGTAATGGCAACTTTACTAGATGTATAAGCTTAAATCCGCTGTTTGCTCATAGGTGGCATTAGTGAGCGTACAAAGCTATCCTGGGCACACAACACATTTTTTTTTTATGTGTTTGGCATTAACCAGTGCATCAGCAATTTCATACAATAACATACATTTTTTCTTTCGTAATCATGTCTAGTGTTTTGCTAAAAAAAAAGCATATGCGGGAAGCTTTGCTTTTCTGTTTCAATTTGAAGAAATCGGCTGCCGAATCGCATCGAATGCTTGTGGAGGCCTATGGCGACAATACTTTATTGGAAACAACGTGCAGAGATTGGTTTCGCCGGTTCAATGACGACAATTTTGACCTGAGTGACAAGAAGCGTGAAAATCAGCCCAGGAAGATTGAGGACTGTCAATTGCAGGCTCTTTTGGACGAGGACGATACCCAATCGCAAAAAATGCTTGCCGAGCAAGCAGCCATTTCCATGCGACTACATGCCATGGGGAAGGTTCAAAAGATCGGAAAATGGGTGCCGCATGAACCGAACGATAGGCAAATGGAGCGACGCCAAAACACATGCCAAATTCTGCTTGTCAGACAAAAAAGAAAGTCATTCTTGCATCGGATTGTGATGAAAAGGTGATGAAAAGTGGATCTATTTTCAGAAATCCTAAACGCAAGAAATCTTGGGTTGATTCTGCCCAACCATCAACATCTTCCTCAAGATCAAATCGTTTCGGACGAAAGACAATGCTGTGCGTTTGGTGGGATCAGGAGGGTGTCATCTACTACGAGCTGTTAAAACCTGATGAAACTGTTAATGCTCACCGCTACCATCAACAACTGATCAAATTGCACCGTGCTCTGTGTGAAAAAAGGCCGCATTATCGGAAAAGACATGACAAGCTAGCTGATTTTCCTCCACGACAACGCATCATCGCACACGTCAACAATGGTCCAAAACTACTTGGAGACACTCAACTGGGAGGTGAGCTACCCCCATCCCGCTTACTCACCAGACCTGGCACCTTCTGACTATCATCTGTTTTCGTCGATGGGCCACGCGCTCGCTGAGCACTTCGATTCTTACGTCCGAAAATATTATAGCTTGATGAGTGGTTTGTCTCGAAAGATGAAGAATTTTTTTGGCGTGGTATACACAAATTGCTCGAAAAATGGGAAAAATGTATAGTTAGCGAGGGCAAGTACTTTGAATAAATTTGTTTTTGCTTCCTAGGAATAAAAATGTGTTTTTCTGACTAAAAAACAGCGGATTTACCCTTATACACCTAAATTCTCTTATACACCGTACCTTATACACCGTAATTCTCTGCCAAAAATTATTACTCTTCAAAAAAAATTAATATATTAAATTAATATATTAAATAAATTAATATATTAAATAAAAAAATATAAAATAAATAAAAAATAATAAAAAATATGAAAAATTAAAACCTACAATCTTGAACTAATCAAGTTAATTTCTATCAAAATAAAAAATAAAACCCAAATAATACTTTTTTGTTATTTATATAAACTTACTTTTTTAAAAAAAGGTAAAGAAGCGTTAAGCATGCGTGCTTGCTTTCCGTGAAGAATTATTTGGGCCGGTTTCATCAATTATTTAATTGGCCGTGGAATTGACTAATCGTATTTATTTAGTAGAATTGATCACTTATGGTTGATACCGATTCGACTTAATCGAGTTGGTGAAATCGGCCTTTCGTATATAATACTAAGTATCTAATCCAATTAATAATAGTTTTAATTTTTTTTCACGGATATTCTTATTGAAGGTCTTCTTATTTCCAAATAATGGCAACATTAACTTCTCTGTCAAAAATTATTACTCTTCAAAAAAAATTAATGCATCAAATGAATAATTAAACTCAGATGCTACAACCTTAACTAACCAAGTTAAATTGTAAAAGTTAAATTAAAAAAATAAAATATGGTATTGTCTCTTGTTCTTTACTTAGCTCTAATGATATGTATCATTCGTATAAAAGATTTGATATCAACTAAATTGGCGCCAAGTTAAATTCCATATAATTCGGATATCAAATCCGATCCAATCATCGACAATTTTTGGTATCTTCATATGATGTGAAGTGCTGCTCAGACAGATCATGCATCATCGATCGGAACAAGTGGTAGTGGGAAGGAGCAATACGGAGAATATGGCGGGTGGAATAGAACTTCCCATTTGAGTGTTTCTAAATAGGTTTTGACCGGTGCCGCAACATGTGGTCGAGCATTATCATGCAGGAGAATAATTTTGTCATGCCTGGAGTAGTAGTGGGCGCGTTTTTCCTTGAATGCTTGGCTCAATCTCATCAATTGTGTTTGGTAGAGAGCCCCAGTAATAATCTCGTTCGGTTTGAGCAACTCATAATACACAAGCTGATCCTATTAAATACACAACATGAGTTTTTTTCCATGAATATTCGGCTTGGCTGTCGATGCTGAAGAAGTGATCTCCATGATTTCCTCTTCTTTGTTATCGTAATGGATCCATTTTTCATCACCAGTGACTATACGATGCAAAAAACTCTTTCGTTTATGCCTGGCAAGCAGCATTTCACATGTGGAAAATCGGCGTCCAATGTTTCTCGGCTTCAGTTCATATGGAACTCAATTCCCTTGCTTTTGAATCATTCCCAATAATTTCAAATGATATGAAATTGTTTGTTTAGTCACTTTTAATGTAAGTGCAAGTTCTTTTTGCGTTTGGCACGAATCTTCATCCAATAATGCTTCCAATTCCGCGTCTTCATACACTTTCGGTCTTCTGCTACGTTCTTTATCTTCGACGTCAAATTCACTGTTCTTAAACTTTTGAAACCACTCGCGACAACTCTCACTTAAGGCAGCATCACCATATGCTTCTACAAGCAATCTATGAGCCTCAGCTGCAGATTTCTTCAAATTAAAGAAGTAAATCAAAAGTTCCCGCAAATGACGCTTATTCGGCTCAAAA
>Ga0157364_1001896_pt1 | contig 18651 bp, 10 predicted proteins | sample AttsexASBM2_FD_111476 | JGI IMG/M metagenome (GOLD analysis project Ga0157364, IMG submission 111476) | Fungus gardens microbial communities from leaf cutter ant in Ribeirão Preto, State of São Paulo, Brazil - Atta sexdens ASBM2 | ecosystem: Host-associated > Fungi > Mycelium > Unclassified ...
AAAATGACTATAAATTATAGTTAAATTATAGTAATCGTGATCATTTTTATGGTAATAAACTATAATTTATAGTCACTTTCGGGCCAATTATATAAGTATATAACATATATTTGTTAATAGAACTATACATATATAATTACTATTACTGATATTATAGCAGTAATAATCATGACATGTAAGTACAAAATATTAGTAATTTTTCTCTCAGTATACGGATAAAAGTATACGTCCTTACGTATTTAACGGAAATAATCAGTTATTAAAAAATATCAAATCAGCGAGTCCAATAAAGAGCAAAATTCAAATTCTTGATTGTAAATTTCTTTCAAACCAACTTCCAAAATTGATTTCGATTATATTCTTATACAGACACTTACTATTTCTTCGCAACATAACCTTTCCAGAATAAATTATCTCTTACTCAAAGTGCTTGAAAGTGTTAGAGGTGTCGCTGATGCGCCATTTGGCAAAATTTAGTCTCGAAAGAATTCCGCGGAATGATCAGAAATCATCGGTTAATAATACCGGCGAAAAACTGTTTAGTGGGTCGATTTATTCAGGAACACGTAGCGGCCATTAATGCGCGATAGCACCGGCTGATCGTAGACGACGATACGAAGAGATTTAAGTATCAGCTGACTGGACGGTTTCCAAGGCTTTTCCTCTGTGCGGAAGTGGCAACCATCTTTCCAAACGATTTATTTACCCGTTCTTCGATTCTCGTTTGCATACGTACGAGGATGATTCTTCGAATTTTAAGAAAATTAGCTCGGAGTTGACCGGCATGACATTGAGATTTTTTTTTTCCTATTTCAGTTAAATAACTTTTTACGCGATATTTACACGATTTCTGTAGGTAAGGAAAGTTTGTTCGATGAAAAAAACAGTGTATTAAATGTCTAAGAATATATACGAGGGAATTAAATCAGAGCCTCAGTTAATAAGTTGATTGCAAAGAGTTCGAAGAAGTCTTGCCTTAAAAATTCAAGCAGTCTCTCGCCGAGCAGGAAATTTAAAGAGTCAACGACGGAAAATTACAAATTACATCTTCTTCAAAGAGAATTGACTTTTTTAATTTACCTTAAGAAATCCTGACGGTTATACGCATTATTTTAAGGCACCTCTCATGCATACATCAGATACGAAACTGCCAGCGGATTACTTTTATTTTCACAACGAACGTATTTAAACAGGAAACGAAGGGGAAAAGGAAGGCCGTCAGAAGGAGGCTGCTTTCTACGAAAGGAAGGTAAAAGCGGATGGATTTCATACAAAGAGTCCGTTATTTCATAATGTACGTGGATACTAAACGGACACGCGATGGACGTTAACGCGCACAGGGAGAAATGTGATGTAAAAATACAGTCAGGAAAAACAATACGCGTCTTCCCGTTTCGACCACCGTGCCGTTGCCGACACCGCCACATCATTTTGTTTCGTTGTATGAAACAAATACTCGCTTGCTTTGAGATTTGCTATACAGAAAAGAAGAAAAGAAAGAATAGATAAAAAAAAGAAGACAATAGAGAAATTGCAGGGATGTACGCGAAGGATTACATCGTGGTGTCTTCGCGCTTTTACTTTGACTTTCTCTGACACAAGCAATCTCTCTCTGCCTTTCTCGTCAAAATGGAATATTTTCAAAATGCCCCAACGACCTGTAGCCGAAAGCTATGCTCTATGTACGAGTGTGTCTGCTATGTATGTCAACCTACCTCTGTTTTATTTCCTATGAAACGTTCGGTGTTCGTTATATTCAGAAATAGCAAGTCCTTGGATTAAAAATTGACTCGGCTGCAGAATAAATTTCGGAGAGTCTCTCACACGCAGCATATGATTTATTTGATATAATATTTGTCTTAGAAGATAGAATTTGGCTGAAACGTCGTCGTATGTATGATCTTTGAAAATTAATATTAGAAAGTGTTATTAGCTTCCTCGATATTACAACGTAAAGAAATCCGAGTGCAATTACACTCGGAAGTAAAAACATTAAAGCCAAAGAAGTTGATATCGGGATGCGTAAATAAATTACACAACCGCCGGAGACGGTTGTCGCAGACGTAATCATCTCGGTGTATGTCTTAAGTAAACGAGGAGAAGATAAAATACCGCGACTCTCTCTCCTTCTCTCTCTTTCTCCCCACTTTTTCTCCATTTTCCATCGAGGGATGTTGTAAGAGTTATTGCCAATCTCGTTCAGTACGCAAAACGAATCTCCTTTGATGTCTTTCCCTAGAAATCCTGAGATTGCCTAGAGGCTCTCTGGTCGAACACGGTTTCAAAACTGTCCGACCTTTGAGGAACTTCACATTACTCATTAAAAGTCTGATACCTCATTAAGTATCACTGAAATTAAAGTCACTTTTTGTAGCTGCAGCTTAGCATTTGACTGCCAAATGCGAGGTTTTACAGCACACCCCAACTTCAAACGTCTGTTTCTTTATTGACTCGAGTGTTCTCTTGTTTTATATATATATATAAAATGTTGTTATATTAAACTTTAATCTTAATGACTGGTTTATTAGACCTTTGCAATAGCTAGAATATTTGTAAAATAAAAGTAATAAAAAGAGAAAATCTAACGCTCAAACTTTTAACAATGTCTTTCTACTGATGTCACTCTTAAACACTTTCAATCGGCACTGTACGCGCGTCGTAACTTCGAAACTATGTTTATATCTGTAAATATAACCTCGAAGAAACATAGATGCAGTGTTGAACGAAAGTATTGGCACAGCGTAGTTGCTTCTGTAAAATAAAATATTATCGAAGAAAATAGAAGCAGTTTATTTTTATAAAAATTTTTACTTTATAGAAACTTTACATTTGATAATATAATTGATAATATAATATAAACTGACATAAATAAATGTAATCATAAAAGAAATATAATTCATTATTTCTTGTAACTCAATACAAAAAACTAATCTAAACGACACAAAGAATCATCGAGACTTCCTCGTGTCTCTCCTTGTTTAATAAAAGATGATTGATTTATGTTAACAACATGAGTACACATATTTATTTATCCGTATCAATATACACACTTTTTAGTGTTTTATGAGTTTTGTTTTGAAACGTTTCCGAGAGACGTTAACTTTTTCTTGTAACTGCATTAATTTATTTATATTGCATATTAATTATATGTAAAAATAAAAAATGAAGTGTTTTACAAAAATTAACATTTTACTACTGCTGTCTTTAGAGATACAGGCCATTTTATAATAGCAACTGCATTGTACCAATATTTTTGTTCAGTACTGTATATTATCCCCTGAGAAACACGATTCTTGTCGGTCAGGTAGCAACGATTATTCGTCGAATAATATCGAGGCGCAGCTTGCGATCTAAATTAATCCTTTTCTTTGTCAAATGCGATCGTGATCTGGGCTTTATTAGCCCAGACCGGCAGAAAACGAGCCATACAGGGGGTGAGTTACGTTTGGAATGAAATCGTTTTGTTGATTTCGGTGGTCCCCTACTAGTATAACGTAGTTTACGATATAACTTTGTTGAGCGGCCGTATTTCCGCGGATATATCACGTCGTAAAAGGGACAAGTTACCGATTCTACGACGAGGGAGAAGCCTGTTGGTTCATATCGCGTCGCAGTATCGAGGATGTCGGCCTACCCTTACTCACCAAACCGATTCTGGCACGCCATCTTTCCCCTTCCACAATGCGGAATGTAATTCCTATCGCGACGATAACGTTCAATCGTGTCGAGCATGCAATCATTGTGATCGAACTAATCTACGAACTTTCCTCGTAAACGTAAGACCTCGAGATGTGAGAGAGGAGGAGACAGAAAGAGAGAAACCTGTAAAAACGGATTCACGGGAAAGCTGGCTGATAAACGCGGCCGATAACGCCGATGGCGCTGGTAATCGCGGCGTTAATCGTCGAAGGGTTTCGTCGAGATATTCGGCGGAAATCGAACTTCTAAAGATAGGACATTTTCAAAGCTTACTGAGATCTTTTCGTACATCAGTAAACGTTAATCGTCGCACACGACTTGATTAAAAAAAATGTAGATATTTTAACTCATTCTAATCAACTTTCAAGTAGATAGATAGCCACATCATCAAAAAAGAAAAATAAAACGAACAAGAAAAATAAAAAATATTGCCCATCTTATAATTTATTATTTTTGAAGTACATAATTAGAATCAATTATTGTATCAATTTACTCTTATATTTTATGTCAATGTATTGTATTATAACTTGCGTATTATAACATTGGTTTTATTATATCACTGATCAACTAATTATTTCTTAATTATTGTTATAATAATCTCATTCAATATTCTAGAACCATTCTATTGCTCATGTTTGACCTATCTACTTAAATGGATTATTGTTGATGCAATTTCGAGCTGGAATAATTTTATAATTTTTCGTTTATTATTTTTACAAACATATAAATAATATAAATTTAACGCTATATCTACACATGATTGAAAAATGTAACTATAATGTAAAGATAAAATTCATTTGAGATTTTTGAGCATTCCACTTACTTAAAGATTAAGAAAGATGAATTATTTGACAAAGTACAATTGACTTACAAACATTACGTTGATATCTCATCGATTCTAATTTCTAATATTAGAGTAAAAGAATTGCATTTGTCAGAGAGAGAGAGAGAGAGAGAGAGAGAGAGAGAGAGAGACCTCCGGTACCATTAACAAGGCAATTAATAATAATGGGGCACGAACCCCCGCCCAGCCACACCCAATTACCGCCTCGTTGTACAGGCCGCTGTATTATCCGTTTTAATTAGTGCAACGCTTTGTGCGATGCTCGCTAATAGCGATAACCGGCAACCGATTACTCCGGACTCATCAATATTCCGTTTTGTCGGCGTTGCGCCTCCAACCGGCTTAGAATTTCGTACGGAAGCGACAAGATCAAAGTCTCAAGTAGAGATCGCAGTATTCGGTCGAATTTGTTAAAAGAGAATTAGGTCAATATTCATTCTCACATTGTGTCATCGCATTGTTATTTTGACGATAATTCATAATCTCGGATTGCAATTGATATTGTTCGATTAATAGAACTTGTATAAATACACTATTATTAGCATGTACTACTTTAAATGCAAATGTAAAAAAACAAATTTGTAACAAGTTCATGGATTAGAATCTGAGCATTTTGTTCGACATTATACTAAATATATAAATAAATAAAAAAAAAAAATATATATATATATATAAGATACGCAATTGCATCACAAAATGAAGCACTTTTTGCACATATACTCAGAAAAATTTCTGATCAGATTAATTAAAATTCTGATTAAAAATGGGCAAATTAGAATTTTTTGTTATAAACTAATTCTAGTTGAGATAATTGGATCACATAAATATATTAATATGTGTGTAATCACATAAATATATGAATATACATATACATATGTATACTTCAAAGAAACAAAGATGAAAATAACGACGATAACACAGATTCAATGCGAAACTACAATCGGCGATGTCGATATAAATGGAAGCTGATACGAAATCAATCAACGAATTCCCGTCGATTCGGGACGACGCCGCGTATGTTCTCGGAGTCTATTATTTACGTATCGGCAGTGCGAAATCAAATGATCGACGGCGCAACAGAGGAATTTCGTTTCGGCGCCCCCTCGTGAGAGATGAAGAATGGCTTCCAGCATGTCCAGGGGTAAAAGCTGAAAACGAATTTCCTCGAATACGAGACACAGAACCGCTGCAGGCGCATCGGCGAGGATCGAAGTAACAATACCGATGATTGCGGCCATGTGTAGTTAGTATCGTTTAGAAGACCGACTTCACCTCGGTATACTATAATAGATTTCGATCGAAACTGGGTAAAAGCTCATTGTTGGAATTGTTCCGATTAACATGGAATGAGAATAGTAACGAAACATAATCGAGAAAGCGTAATTATAAAATTGACGATGTATTTTACGCCTCTCTTGTACGTTGTATATGTAAAAAAACAATATCGAAATCTGTTTCTTGAATTTTTATATATATATATATATAGAGAGATTTTTATATACAGAGAGAGTTATTTCTTAACTATATTTTAATTCTCGGCATATATATCGAATCAAAGACTTTTTTCTGATTTCGTAAATTTGTATACACGTAAAGGTCGCTGAGATATCTAAAAATTTTATATAAAATAGCTAAACCTGAAAATAATTTTGCTGGACCATCAAAATAATTATGTAGGACGCGTATTATGGTGGCTAGAATATCATCATTTTTTGCAGCATTGCTCATTATGCTTGAGTTTCATACATAATTATTTTGAGGGCTCAACCAAATTATTTTCAGATCTGTATTTACCTAAATTTTTAGATACTTCAATAAAGTTATTCTTTCTATGTACTGTTTAATTTATAGTATCTTAATTTTTATATATCTTTTCTCATATATCGCAAAACTTTTCTCATATATCGCTTTCGAGCAAAACAATAAATTTAAACAGGAATCAATATGAAGCAATAATATAAAAATTGACATAGAAAAAAAATTAATTAGAGATTATATTAATTATTAATTAAAATTAACTGATAATATTTAGAACACAATATATTGATCGAAATAAATATAATTTCACGGTACATTGCATTCTATTTCTCGAGAAAATAATCATGTAATAAATATTACACGATGAGCGCCACTGTACGGGTCAACAAACTACAAAAGCAAGCAAGGTAAACGAGAAATTTTGCATTATAAATTGCAGCCGTTATTATATGGTAAGGGCATTACTACATAATGTCATAATAGTAATGTTGCTATTTAATTCAGTGTTTACAAAACGCAATTTCATAACGCCGCCAGTGTAATGAAATTTAATCAAAATGACGTATTAGATGCTCAATTATTCATGACAGCGATTATTATTATTAACAAGCAGAGTTTCATCTATCACAGAAAAGACAATTCGTTTTGCTGTAAATCATATGAAGAAATCATATGAAGAAATTAAAAACATTTTTTTTTCAACAATGCATATCAATAACTTGAATTTCCATTGTGCAATTGATCTAAATGCGCTCGCATTTTTTACTTCATATTCACAATGATTGCTTAACGACATCTTGAAATTCAAATGATACGTATAAGGTACTAAATGCTTCTAATTTTCCGGAGTTGACACTAAAATCCGTTACTGAGTTCATGAGATTCATTTAATATATGTTGATTAAAAGGCACTAATTAATTTTAAGAAATCGAAATAACATAATTCGTATAAAAAATAGTCATTTTAATAATTCAAATTTACATGTAACATAAAGAATAAGCGTCCTACATCGTCTTAATGGTAACAAAATTATTTTCAAATCTGTATCTAGTTTTTAGAAGCTATCTAATTTTTAAATATTTCAGCAAAACTATTCTTTCTGTGTATGATTAAGTGAGTTCAATAGACCCATGTCAGCTACAGAGGGTCAAAAATTATGAGAAAGAGATATATTTCTATTTTAGTATATATATATATATATATATATATATATATATATATATATATATTGATCAAAATATCACTGATATTAGAATGCAATGTAACAAGTTTCACGAACAATCTCTTCTAACATGAATCAAGCTTTAAACGCGGCCGCATGCGAGGTTGGAGTCCTCCCTCACAATGCAGCATCTCATATCTGGATCCCGCTAACGAGAGAAAGAGAAAGGAGTGAGTCGAAGCAAGAGAACTAGGTAGGATGGAACCGAGGTTGAAGCCAGCGTTGCCTTTCCATCGCGGTCTCCGGCCAATGTGAGGTAGATAAAGGCAAGAATGAGCATCGAGAGGGTTGCGCGACGAGAGAGGGTGACGGCGACAGGGGATGGAGGATGGTCGAACGCGGGAGAGGAGAGAAAGAGAAACGGAGCCAGGCCAGGAAATCGACTTCCCCGGGCTGGCTGGCAATGGCGATACACGATCGCCAATTGTCTCGCTGCACTAGCGTACGCTAACAATGCATTCGCCGTCCGCATCGCCGCGAAATGTAGGTAACGGTTGCTCCGGAGTTTAATTAAACTCGCGACGAAAGTCGGCCGCGGTTGCCTATTCCTTCAAACTCGAGAACATCTCGCAGAAGCCTAACGAAAAATCATTGTCCACTTTAAAAAGACGGTTATTTTTTTCTTTCAGTTGAATCATTAGAGCTATGCTCCACTTGATGTTTTGATCATATCAATTGGAATTCTGATTATCTCAATTAGAATTATAATAGATTCGATCAGAAAATTTTAATTTATTCATTTTTTTCAACTAGAATTTCAATTAACGCAACTGAACTCTTTCCATCGCATAGTGTTAAATCCATATCCATATTTTTTAGAGTGTAGCATCAAGTATATTGCATTCGTGATCGTTTGAATTTCAATCCGCGGACATTTACATGTTTCGGATTCAGTCACAAGATTTGGCGAAATTTTACCGGTTGATGTCCACACGGCAGACAAATATTTTCAACGTTCGATCCGGCGCGGCGACGTAAAATTAAACCCTAAATAATACATAACGAAGAGCGAAGACATAAAGGGAACGTAGGCGGCAAGTCGTGAATTATTTCGTGCGCCGTCGACCCAACCGCTGCTGCTCCCCGATATTTCTCGAGATCCGAACGCGCTGCATCCAGTTACGGATGGCCGCTCGTCGCCAGTCCAGGATCGATTACGCGGTCTTGCACAGCGTGTTCTACATGCATATTTCGTTACCTATTCCCTTGGCTGGATCTCGCTCGCGCGTTAAGTTACGCCGCTCACGTCGCCCTGACCATTCCTCCTCGAAATCCTCGCTCGCCCTGCTGGGAACGTCGGATCCAGGACAGTATCCATTCTTTATCCCTCGTTCCAGCACCATCCGAGGCCGTCTTATTTCGCCGGTTACGTTCGCCGCGGCAAAGCCGACTCCAATTACATCCGGGATACAGGAATCCCACCTTGTGCTTGTTCGGCCGAGCAATTGAAAAATAATAGAAGCTCTACTGGACAGGTCGTCCCTATGCAGCCTCTTCCTTCGTTTCTTCTTCTCTTCTTTTTTTTTTCTCTTTTCTCTCGTTCCTTTTACTGACGGAATTCCCTGTGGGAACGAGCAGGATACGCGAGGAAAGATACAAGTCTGTGGGGGCGATAAGCGACCCGAGAAAGAACCAGAAGCGAAACGAGATACCTCTACTGAGAGCGGTTAAACGGTTAATCGACGTCGGTGGCGGCATCGATTAATCAAAAGCGCCACGAACCACGAACGGCAGGTGTCGTCTCGATTTACAAATGGTCCTTCGCTTATTTCAACGATAAGCGGATCCTTATTGGATGGTTGAGCTATTCCGCAAGGATCTAGCAGGGTCGATTATCCAGCACCTGACATCCGAGTGGAGGAGAAAGCGAGAAGATTTCGCAGTTAAGAAAAAACACCTAATCCTCAGTAGTTTTTTTTGTTCAATATCCTACGAGAAACAGGCTTGCTTTCGAAACAAATCCATTCGCAAGAATCCATCTTAAGCGATTATTGTTATATGCTCGGAAAAGTGAAAAACAAAAATCTTTCGCAATATACATGAACAATCTTCACTGAAAATCTTCACATCAATGTTTGAATACATTATTTGAATATTATTAGTGAATAATTCTTTGTTTCAACAGCGCAAGATCAGTTTCTGCTTGACCTGTAACAGATATTTTTTTTGTGATGCTAAAGAAAGAATCTTTAGAGGACCTAAAGTTTTTTCGTTATTAATTTTATTTTCTTTGAACTTTTAATTACCTTTTCAGTACGGCACACTTGACTTTTTTTCTCAATACTTTTCCAATATTTTTCCATTATTCATAACTTTTTTATTAATAAAATAAATATATTATAATTTACATATTTATGATGCCATTATGTTCCTTAATGTCTAGCGTTTCGATTCAAAAAATTGTTTACAATATAATTATTTTTTTATGAAAGTTATAAGCAATAAAATTGGATTGAATATATTATATCTAAGTGTACTGTTTTCATAATGTGACATTTAAAAAAAATTGCTTATTTCAATTAAATATTATAGTATAATAATCGAACATGAATAGAATAAAAGGGTGAAAAATAAAATTGTGAAACATAAAATTATTCCAAATCATTAAACTATTTAAAAATTAGAAGAATGTCCCAGCGTCATCAAGACCATATATTAGTTAGGAGTTAAATGTTTCACAGATCCGTTAAATTTGCTAAATGTCAACAGTTATCCGTCTGTCGTTTATAAATATTTTATATGCGTATTATATGGTAAAAAAAAATTGATCTATAAAACCCATAGTATAAAAAAAATCTTATGTCATATATAAGTTTCACCGTTGAGAATTACTAAAAAAATTGCTCGATTTCAAGAACGCTAAGAAATATCTTAGATACAAGTTGGTTACGTAAGGCAACGAGAACGCCCGAAAGATTCGATAAACGTGAACAAACAGCGGGGATCCCGATCGTATCGCTGCAAAGCGTCTCGAATATGTCACACACAGCATACATCTCTGGATCTAGGGATTTGCGAATCTCACGATCGAGGTTCGTGCGTATGACCTGAGAGGAGAGACCGGAGTGAAAGAAAAAATGACAGGGTGGTTGGAAGTAGAGGTAAAAGGATGAAGAAGCTTCCGCAGAGGACTCGTGATCCTTGTCGACGAAGCGAACCGACGATGAAAGCGGCGAGCAACCTCGCATCCCGCAAGATATATTGTCTATTACTCGCAGTGAACGTGCGTCGCATTTGTCGCACGGATGACGAAAGAAGATATGAAAATCTTGCCGACGCGACGTTTGTTTTCTTGTCGATGAATGAAGGACATGAATATACTGATTGTAAGAGAAAAGTATTTAGTATTTTTATAACTGATATATAATTGCACGAAAAACCAATTATAATTAGAAGCTCCATCTTTATTGTTATTACTATATAAATTTAATTACACTGTTAGAAATATTCTTAAATTTTATTAATTTTTAAGTTACGCAATTAAATTTAATTTCATGACGTTACATTAAATTTAATGTATTTATAGCTAAAAAAAGTATATTTGTGTACATGTACACAAATAAAATATAATGTATTTTGAAAATTTATAAAATTTAATGTACACGTTCATTTCATTTAAGTAACTACTGTAATTTAATTTTCAATTAAATCATTCATTACTTTTAATTTCGTTCACAACCACGAATTTCATTTACAAGTAAAAGAAGTTCGTGTTTACATTTCTAACAGTGTATTATTATGCTAATAATAATAATGATATTTACAGTTCTTAAACATAAAATATATACATAATTGATATCCGAAAGTTACTCTATAATTTATAGTTGTTTTAAGAAACAATTATATATATATTTTTCATATAAAATTATAAGTTATTACTAACAACATTGCAGTATAATAATTGTAAAATAAAACTCCTTTTTTAAATAATTGTAGTTACAAATATCGAACACTTTTATAATTATTTTAACCAAAAATAATAATAGTCATAAATACCAAACATTTTCTTTTTAGAGTAGGGAATAGACTAAAGGATGAATGATAGTTTTTTCCGCAGCTTCATTGAAGTTTCACTATCGAAAAGCTCGATCTATCGCAGCCAAAAGCTCATTCAGTATTGACCCTCTACGCAGAATGCCAGTAACAAATCATTAAATTATCACTCAGATCGGTTAACTCGTTAGAAAAGATGGAGGTTTGCTTTAGTTTGAAGATCTCGCTCCTTTCGTGACGTAAACGACGCGGTAGTCAACAAGGGATGGCAGCTATTAAACGTTAATTATACCACAAAATTTACTTAGAAATATGACGAAAGAGGATGGGAGAAGTTGACGGAAGCAACTGGAGAACTTCACGAGAGAGAGAAGAGCGGGGACAAGAGAAGGTTCGAACGGAGAAAGATAGATGAAGAAGCGGGACGGGGAGTTGAAGGTAGAATGCTGGAAACTACCCCGGAAACTAACTCAAGGGTTTAAGGAGAGCGGGGTCTCGGTTGCTAGAGACGGCCGAAGTTTGCCCCTTGATTAGACATTTATGGCAAGGAGTTGTAAACGAGCGTTACAAACATTAATTAGCATTTATTATTCATCATAGCGTTTGCCACATTCAATCAGCGCAAATCGACCAAAGAATGTTTGAGATGAGTCGTTGATTCAGATTCACGCGATCCACATGCTTATCATTTTTTTATAATTATACATGGAAAACGATTTTGTTAAAGTATTTAAAAATTTAGCTTAGGATCTAGATTTAAAAATAATTTCGTTTAAACCAGCAAAGTAAATATATGTAGGAAACTGAAATTGGTTTCCAGAATATTAAAACTTTTTATCGCATTGTTATCAACGCTTAAGCATTTTACATAATTATTTTGATGTTTCAACAAAATTATTTTCAGATCTGTATTTGTCTAAATTTTTAGACAGATACTTCAACAAAACAAAACCATTCTTTTTGCATATAACTCACATTAACATTAACCTTCAATGCTATCATACATAAGTTTGACGTGCAAATGAGCAAGATTGAGCATTAAGCTACATCTTCAGTGATCAGTGATTGAATTTGATAATGTGGTTACTTTTCCTTTTAATATTTAGATTGTTTGTATTTATAAATATATAAAGCTTTAGATTATAAATATGTTATCACTAATGTTCGTTTCTACCAATATAGTTTAATTTTTTAATCCAGGTTCAACTAATTCTTCATGTTTTCTAATTTTAAGAATTAGAAAAAATTTGAAGAGTAAGTTGAATCGAGATTAAAATTAATCTACGTAATTGATAGAAATAAGCATAAAAATGTGAAAAACTTATATTAATTAAAAGCAATCATTTCCTCGTAAAATTTACATATATAGCACTATATATTATATCACACAATATAGATAGAATTCTAGAGTTAATCCTTTATCTTCTTGTCTTTATCCATGCTGAATCCAAGATCATTGTTACGTTGATAGAAATTGTCTGATAATTCAGTATTCGTTGAATAACGCATTCGAAGAGACTATTAGTGCTATTTATACTATTCTATTCTGATTTTACGTCTAATAAGTAAAAATGATGCAAATAGCGCTGCTAATAATAATAATAATAATAATAGAAATAATAATAATAATAACTTTCTGTATTGAGATGCAATATCAAGAAAAAATATATATAATGAGCACAGATATAATAGCATCTTCCCAAACTCACCCACCATATTATCCGACTCAAACGTTCAATTCAGCTCTGAATATATTCCATTCTAGTCGCAACAAGGAAGTGTGCAACAATAGATATATATAATTACGCGAAATGTGGCGTTCTCTGCGGTCTCCAGAATCGGCATACCATCGAGCGCATCGTACTCGTCCGTCTGTCCTGCGGCACAATGCACTTTGACAAACTTTGTGGCCAGCTTCGTGGACCGCGGAAACTGCATGGGTATCGTCGATGTGCGGCCATAAAACTGATCCATTACAGACGCAGCCGGTATGGTTACGTGGCCGTAACCACCGCCTGACAACAAAGCCTCTCGCTCCTCTTCTCTTTCCGTCCTAAAAGCAGCCTTTACAATGCGACGAGCTTAATTGGTTTGACAGCCGTTATGGGCACTTTCATACTTGACCCTCTCCCGGACGCCGAGTGGCGCGCGTACTTCGCCCTCTCCGGTCACAACCCCCTTGTTCACCCACGGATCGTGCATCGGAGATGAACCGCGCGTTTTACCATTTTGGTCCGTTCCGCTATATAGCTGCGCGATAAAACACAAACGTAAAGAATGATTTTTACACTCGTGGGTCGAGAAACAAGTAGACAGCGATAAAATCCGCAATATATTCGAACATTTCGAGCATTCGCTTGAATTTTAATACGTTTAATACGCATGACGTCGCCTTCGCATATTCCACGATACCAGTTGCAGAGGCACCGTATAAACAAGAGCCCAGGTGGAAACATCGCCCCGCGTCGCATCGTGTCCGTCGATGTCATAAATGCACTTCGAGAGGATTGTTACAGTTGAGGGACGAGAGACCGAGTCGCCATGCGATCGCGCAATACCGCACTGATTGAGAGAAATGATTTTGTTAATTTAACAAGCCACCAGTACCTTTATCGATCACCAGTACTGGTGATCGATAAATATGTGACAACAAATTTTGTTGTTTGCTGCTAGTCTGCTATACCAATTATTAGTAACAGAAATAAATTATATAGAATATAACCTATCTTTTGGATAGACTTTAGCTCATTTACATAGAATTCGTAGATGATCGTGGCGTCTTAAATCGTAGGAAACGATTAAACACAGTTGTGACATTGTCTATATACCTATTTTAGAATTTAACCTTAGGATAAGAAAGCGTTAGAAATACGACCTTTTCTTTATTTTCCTTATGTTTCGTTTTTTTTTGTGATCCATTTACTTATGGAAAATCCCTTTAGGATAAGAATAGAAATAAGACTTTCTAAAAACGGCAGGTATTCGTTTAACAACTCAAATAATTCGAATTTTCCAGAAGCATTTCCGAAGCCTTAAAATAGAGAGCGTTTGGACTAAGTTAGTCAGTCCATTGAGTCCTGCGAGACAGGTCGCATCTAAAAATGAAAATTGTTGTGAATTGATAAAGTGAATTTTGTACAAAAATAAAAAATAAAGAATTTTTTTTTAAGAACATTATTGCGACTCTTACACAGTCAAATATAGAGAGAATACTTGACTTTGAATAATCAATAGTATCGCTAGCAAATAAGAGGCTCATATATATATATATAAAAGTCGTAGACGGTTGCAAAGTCTCAAATCGTAAGAAATTGATCAACTCTAGTCAAATATTCTTTCTATATTAGACTATACTTGGTCGGTTTCCTACGACTTAAGACTCCATGATCATTTATATAAACGAATTCTATGTAAACGAGTAAATCTAAAGTTTATCCAAAAGATAGGTTAGATTCTATATATTGTAGTTAGCTTCTGTTACTAATAATTGGTTGGTATAACAGACAGCAATCACAACAAAATTTGTTGTCACATATTTTCCGATCACCGATTGAAGGTACTGGTGGCTTGTTAAATTAACAAAATCCTTTCTCTCAGTGTGTGTCGCACGATGCGGTATTTCTAGGAGAACATTAATTAATAATTTAATCGAAGAGCCTGTTTCTCGGTCCTACAGCCCTGGGTACGTGCTGCAGGCTCTCTAATTAAAACCGACCTGGCCGCGGGTGCGCGCACTCAAGCGTACACGCACTCTGTATACGAAGGAACGCACACCGACTCTCCGAGCTTACAGCTCTTCGGCACCGAGGAAAATAGGAGAATCACGATGTCCACTCTCGTGGCTAAGAGGCAAGATCCGTCGGTGCATTAAATGCATACCATGCGCGAAAATCTTCCCATCTTGCGTGTCTCGCTTTATTTTAATCCCCGTTATATATACGATGCTCCCGAAACGCGTGAGATGAGTGCGATGTTATTTATCTTCTGTTTCGTTTCTGCGATGACTTTGTCCTCGGAATGCCAGTGGAAGCTCCGTGGTGGAATGCACACGAGGCCGTTGGTTCGTCGAGAAATCTCTGACGTGCAGCGAAAATCGAGAGATTGATTGATGGACGTGTTACAAGAGGGAAGTGAAGAGTCTCACGGCTGTCGACGTCTTGCTGACGCGTCGAACGTGAAACACCTTTTTCACGCTTTTTGAATATTTAACATACTGTTACATCAAAGCGGCGATAATGAGTCTGCATGATAAATATAACGTAAACTGTATTACGAATGTATAATGAGCGGTAATAATAATAAGTATTGAAAATTTAATAGCCAGCGTTCGCGCGAACGTGTTTGTAATGAATATTGTAAATTCGCGTAATATAATTTTGTTCAATTTATAAGTCATATAATATGTAACAGTTTTTCATAACGCTACTAATGACGCGATAATGTAATAGGTACGTTTTATCGAATTGTTAATGGTATTAGTTTTAACGTAGAAAAGAATAAACATAGAAAAAACGATTTTGCTGAAATATCCAAAAATTTAAGTAAAAAATAATTTTGTTGGGGCCAAAAAAATTATGTAGGAAATTAAATATGATTAGCTGCTACTCGTCCTCTTTTCTCGAACACTTCTTCTTTTCTAGGATATCCGCGGACATTTGGAGGAATTTTCCAAAGGCATCCGAAATAATTATGAGCGTCTGGGGTTTCACGAAATCTTCTAAATAACTATAATTTAAAATTAAGCCGATGAAAATAAATAAAAAAAAAATAAATTAAAATAAATGAACTTATTTCTGGTCAAAGCGAATCTTAGTACTTAAATATTTCGACGTTAATTTATATACATATCCAATTTTGATCCAATAATCAAATTCCAATTAAAAATTTTAGATATAAGCAGTAAATGCATCTTTTCCATGCATGAATATTAATTCTCATTTACAACAAGTGCAGTAGACGTAAGAAATTGATCGATCACAGTCGAATGTGAGAAGAATAATAGGATTAGTCAATTTCTTAAAAGGCTTACTACATCTATTGTAGATCAAAACATTATTGTCTAAGTACTAATGAACAATTAGATGTGAAATAATTATTCATTTACGCAATTACGCTCAATTTTAATAATTTACACGAATTTTTGTATGCATCCGGGACTGTAAACAAAATGTCCGTCATTTTTGGCCTGTAAATTCTAGTTAAAAAATTTTTTGATATGACAATCCTAATTGCATAATGCTGCAAAAAGTTTTGGCAACTAGTCAGAGTGTCTTATTTTGATAATTCAACAAAATTATTTTCACATCTGTATCTAGCTAAATTTTTAGCTTAGATCAGCAAGACGGACTTTTTCTTTCCGTGTATGCTCTGTAAAATTTTAAAACTGAATCTTATACTGAAAAAAATTTTTTAGAAAATGGATGAATCAGAAATTTCTGATTAAATTTATTAGAATTCTAGTTGACATAACTGAAATTCTGGTTGATGCAATATTTCTGGTGAAATCTACTAAAATTCTTATTTTTACCAGAATAATTATATTAAGAATTCTAGTTATCTCAACTAGAATTCTAATAAATTTAACCAGAAAATTCTGATTCGTCTATTTTTTTACCAGAATTACTATTTAATCCAATCAGATTTTTTCCAATCAGACCATTTTTCTCAGTGTACTCTGAAGAGTAAACTTTCATTCTTATGGATTGAAAATCGAACCATTCTTTTTCAAGACTAGCTCAATTTTCATTCTTTAGAGTAAAATCCCATTTCAGAGAATTTAGAGAGTACATAGCATATAAAGAGTACACAGAGAGCATTTCTATTGACGCACGTACTTTCAGACGCATGTAATTTCCACGTTACGAGTCCACGGCCAATAACAAACTGCTATAAGTACGCCCGATGCCTTGACACACCTAATGCGCGCGTATATTCCGCGATCCAGTATCATCATAAAGGATGATCATTGTGACCCGCGTGATTCCTGGTTTATCACCGTGTAACTTAGTAGAGAGATAGAGAGAACAGCCAAGTACCTATTGGTTAAGATGAACGTTTATACGATGCTTTGGCTGAGCTACCACTACCTCAGATATACCTATACCAAACATTACTTTCCGAAAGCTCGCGAAATAAATGAACTAAAATTTTCACTGCGACGCGCGCATTTAATGCTCTGCAATATCAAATTATTATCAAAGAAGAAAATGTGTACGTTGCGAACGTTTCAAAAACAAAAAGAATTACAGATACAGATTAACAGATAGTAAAATATGTAAATTTTGGGACTATGTGTATTTTATACATGTAATCTTGTACATTGAGATAATTATATCTTCACCCCTCTATTGTTCTATCATATCAACTCCTATTAAATCATAATGTTTGAGCGACGACCCAAAGTAGTTGCGGGTCGGACATAGACAGACGCAGGCCACAGGCTAGGCGCCATGCCGTTACGGGTGAGCAATATAGCGTGGCCAAGTATTCAACGAGATTTCATGAGAGCATTTCATGCATCTCGGCTCGTTACCGAAGGTACAAGCGGACCGACAGGACCACGAGAGGATGGACGTGGCGCGTGTCGGCCTCGGTGTTTTGTAGCTGGACCAAAAGAGGAAAGGAGAGATAGGGAGAACAGCAAACTCCCTTGTTCTCGGGAGGGTTAATGACCAAGGCCACAGGCTCTAACAATGCATCCCGCGGCATTTCTGCGCGCTATTTTGCAAGTCTACCGAGTATCGCTCGCTCCCGACGCGCCGTAAACCAACGCGGCACGAGAAGATTTCAGCGATGGAATGCACGCGCGAGCCACCGTTCGACCGACCTGACACTGCGTGATGTTGAGTTAAGGCCAACCTCTTCGTGATTACGCTTGCGGCAAGCGATTGCAAGATATCCGTCTGAAAATGACGAATACAAAATGTCGAAAGCTCTTTGTGTAATAAACAAATAAAATTTTAAAATAGCAGGACATGGAAGCACAGCAAATTATAAAGATTATTAGTCGTTGAGGATTTCAAGAGTAGAAACGTTCAAATAATTTCAAAGAAAAGTTTTGATGTTGTTAAAACGTGTTAATAATTTTTGCGCTTGTTTTGCCGTATTCTCATTAGCCTTGTTCAATTTCTTGTC
>Ga0157364_1001897_pt1 | contig 18650 bp, 12 predicted proteins | sample AttsexASBM2_FD_111476 | JGI IMG/M metagenome (GOLD analysis project Ga0157364, IMG submission 111476) | Fungus gardens microbial communities from leaf cutter ant in Ribeirão Preto, State of São Paulo, Brazil - Atta sexdens ASBM2 | ecosystem: Host-associated > Fungi > Mycelium > Unclassified ...
AAAAAAATTTTTTTAAATTATGGATGAGAAATTTCAGAATATTTCAGAATTCACTTGTATGAGAAGTTCTGAGAGAAGATGTAAACTTTCTGAATATTTTCTGAGTATTTCTGAAAAATGTTCCAATTCGTATAAAGATTATAAGAAAAATTTTTACCAGGGTATAAAAAATCAAAATTATAATTGTTTAATTAAACTTTTATCGGCAATGTGAAATTTTCAATCCATAACCTATACATTGTAATTATTCAACTAATTTTTTGTAAATTGTATTTGTTAATTGTAAATTTGTAAAGAATTTAATGAAAACACAATGTTATAATAAAACGTACACGTTTTTAAAATACAACGGGGTGTCTCCAAACTTTAATGCAGATTTTTATATTGTTCTGGATAAAAATCTAAAAAAATGCTTACATCCGAAAGCTTTTAACAAAGAGTTAAAAGCTTTTTAACAAAGCTCTTTAACAAAGAATTTTTATTATCAAGAAAGTTGGATTGTACTACTTGCATTTTTCAGATTTAGATTTATTTATCAAAAAAAATTCGCAATGAAAAAAATCGATTGTGTCTTTAAAACATTGCTAGAGGGTTAAACATGATTATTACTTAAAGTAGGACTATTTAGATTTTTATCATTTAAGAAAGAATTTCTATTTTTACGATATCACCTCAACTCTCAATTCTCAATTCTGAATCTAGCACCTCTAAACGCAAATTGATCAACATGATACGATGTAACACTGCGTCGAATTTAATCTAATCCGCCGTTACATATTTCATTTACTTCTGCTCTTCCACGAAATAGCTGATTATGAAAAGAGCGCTAGGAGAATCTCTCTTTCTCCCTTCTCTCTTCTCATTTTATCCATTACGTGGTTAAGGAAACTGTTGATTAAACCGCGACGGGAAAAAGGAAGCGGATGATTTCAGAAATCTACCGTTGGCTACGGCCGGACACGATTAATACGAATCGCCTGAAACGCTTTAATCGCAACAAGAAAACGACACATTTTGCCATCGCGAATTTCGGATCGCCGAGGGATGTATAAAGACCAAACGGATGCGTAATAACGGTAAAGCGGATTTGCAACCTTTACGACATTTTAGATTTAAATCGATCTGTTTTAATTTGTATTCGGATCGATTGGCGTTCCACTCCAGATGTAATACGGAGGCGAATTTAAAAGAACTCGAATGCATTGCGTATTCGATCCCGACGTCATATTTAATTGCCAATAAACTTGTCCACTTTTACGCTCGCCACGTACTCGACGGATTTACATTTTATTTTCCAATATAAAGTTTCTACGCGGGTAAGCGATTTAATCGAAGCGCAGGAAATTAGTCGATCCGCAAGATCGCTTAATAAAGACGTATTTCCGGTTCAAAAGAACCTGTTTGTGGCATGCACTTTTCAGCTGCCATTGTATAAAAGTTTATTTGCCATACCTGCTTTCCGTGAAGTGGATGAAAAATAAACTGCGATGCTTATAAACTAACTGTTCCTTGTTACATTGCTCGCTTAACAGATATTTAACTGTATCATAAATCAGGTTTTTTTTATAGTTAAATATAGTGTATTTAAAAGCGATATATTATAAAAATATTAGTTATAATCAATTATCGCATTATATCACTTCTACTTATTGTGCACAATTCGTTTTAATCATTTATTTATTAAATAATCGTTTTGTCTTTATTAAAAGTCATACTTTCAGTAACGTGTAAGAGACTCGAGATACAAATCACTTCTTGCGCATTATTTCACATACATTGCCGAATGATAATTAAATCTCTCAGGTTAACAGTTAACTAAAATGTTCGCCTGTAGCTCGTTAAGATTTTTCGCGCGTACCATCATTCACACGAGCAAAATGAAAGCATGTACAATTAATTATAATTACAAACTATAAACGTTATTGCGGGCTGCGCCGTGTGTATGGCGCGTCGACATTGCATTTTTGCGTCGAGGAAGTACCGATAACAACGACAGCAACAATTAACACCGTCCTCATTCGCCGTCAATCCTTAATTTATCACCATTCCCGAAATGCAGCGGCGACTTTCTCGCGGTTAATTCTTCAAGATTTATTGTATATAGAAGCTGTGATAAAAGCTTGTTAGAAAAATAGGGAATTAAAACAAGTCTATACACTAATACACAGAAGTATATAGTTATATGCGTAAATAATTTCATTATCTTTTGTTTCTAATCGCGCTGAAGAAATCAATCAATATCAAATGAAAATAGCAAGTTATATTTTTACGATGACACTTCACAAAGTCTTCCACATCGAAAGTATTGAACTTGATGTGCTTAGCTAGAATAATTTTATTTTTTTAATTAATGAAATATTAATTAATAAAAAAAATTATATTAAATAGAATTAATTTTTTTTAATTATATATTTTTAATTATATATATAGTAGAGAGAAAGAGAGAGAGAGAGAGAGAGAGAACACTTTGTTTTAACACTTTAATGATTATGAATATAATTCTGTTATAGTTAACTATTTTCTGTTAAAATAACTATTTTCAAAAAGTCAGGATTCTATTGAACGATAAAATCCGTCTATTTGCTATCTGCTAAGTAAATCGCAGTGCTAAATCTATTTTAGTAAGTGTAGTTAAAATTTAATTTTGAATTAATTCTCGCTGCATTTTTCTCGGATAAATAAAGTCTCAAAGACCACAACGAGAATAATTATCTTTGCAAGTATTATCTTTGCAGTATTATCTTGTTGTTTGAATTAAATTTAGGAATAAATCTCTACGTGAAAACGATCAGCCCTCGCACGCATAATAATTTCAAGTTCGGAGTGTTCTTTCATGTTCGAACGCCTCGAGAGCGTCTGGCGAACGATTTCATATTTCGCATTCACATGCACCGTCATCGTAAGAGCAATAACCGAAAATTGGTATATGAAAACGACACCTTACTGTTGAGTAAGACCTCATCATGAAAGAAAATTAATAAGTGTTAAATTTGGCAAAAAATATCATATATAATATGTATTCTTATGTTTTTAAACAAAGTGCTTACGTGAGAATTTACATTTTACTTTTAACTTGATAAATACACCTTAATTCCTTGCTTGTAAATTATATTTTATAACTATAATATATAATTTACGCGGTGACTGATATAGGTATTTTATTTGTATTGAATTTATTCTTCGAGGCAAATAGATTTATTTTATTTTATTTTGTTTAACAAATCTATTACTAATTTATTACATTTTATGTTTATTATTATATATAGTTATTACATAAATGATTTTTAATTTATTAACATATTTATATATCATTTAACAAACAAATAATCCCAAGCAAATTATTTAAAAAAAAAATTTTAATCTTTTTTCCTACGCTAGAAAATTCTACATTAATTAATTTAATTTTAAACTCATTATCTTCAATTAATAATATAAATGACAAAAGTAATATTTATACACTGTATGAAATAAAGAGTATTATCGCTGTTAATAAATCTAATCTGAGAAAAATCATCTGATGACTAAACAAATAAAAAATATAATTCATAAAAGTAAATTAATTCGGAAAGGATGATCCTCAGCAATTTCCCGTAAGACGCATAACGGGAACAATCACGTTGCCACTCGAAGGAACAGTCGTAGATCTCTCTTTCTCTCTCGATCCTTGCATCCGCGAGCGACGTCGAGCGAATAGCAGGGCGTGGGGTGGCTGACTACTCTGGAGCCCAGATAGCTCCCGCAAGGTGGCCTCAAGTGGGAAGGAGGAACGGCGGGGAAACGACGACTTAGAAAGTGAAACTGAAAACGCCAAGTCGGATGCGAGAAGACCCCACCCTGGCGTGGTCTACTCGCACACCGTAATCCGTTGCACACTCCCACACGTGTGTGCTTCTCGCGTATGTGCGCATGGTGAACGAATTTAAAGCGGTGTCGAGAGAAAAACAGCGATCGTTGCATCGTCACGGTGCGATGAGAGGGGAACGTACTAGACTACGGTTTCCGATATATCGTGTGTTCACTTAAAATAAAATTTTAAAACGATAAAGATAATCGTGCGATCTCACAATTGAATTGTCTAGACTATCCATAGATGAAAAAACATCTGCCAAGATCGATACGGAATATACAGAAAAAGTTGTGTGATCTCTTTCTTATGAAGTTCTTTATATAATATATTACATATATATATATATATATATATATATATATATATATAATATATATAATATATATATAATATTATAGCGCTTGTTATCCTTGAAACTAAAATTAATTTTACATCAACATAAAGATTGCAAGTATGACGTAGGTTAACAAAAACTTATTTAGATTTGTAAACCGCGACGTCGGCAAAAAGTCAGAAACCCATCTCGCCTATCGTCGAACGACCGTCGACTTCGTCTGCCGCGAAAGGAAAAAAGGAGCAGAACGAATTTCGTGAAAGGATACCGGGAATCGAGAGGGGCCGGGGCGAAGAAGGGAGAATGATTTTTGCAGTCTGCCCTCTCGAGAGTAGGTGTACGTTCTCGGGACGTACACGGCCGTCGTACGACAGTATCGCGAGTATCCAGGAAGAGAGGCGTGGCGCGGGCGCAGGGGGAAAGATCTTAGAAAGTAAAACCGAAGAGTTAAACTTCCACCGGCGCGGCCCGACGTCTGTAAACCTCACTCTGACGAGCCGAGCGACGCGCTTCGCTCCCGCACTAAGAGAAATGATTTTGTTATAGGAACAAATCAAGGGAAAGCAAATGTGATATTTGTTAAAAAAAAACGATCGATTACGATTGCGAATTAATTCAATCAATGTAACAGATGTAATAAATAATCAATAGTATTGCTAACAAATATTCATATATATATAAAAGTAGACGGTTGCAAGGTTTCAAATCGTAAGAAATTGAATTCTAATCAAGTATTCTCCCTACATTTGACTGTGCTTAGTCGGTTTCCTACGATTTCCTTCAGGCTCTACGATCATCTACGAATGTAAACGAGCCTAAAATCTAGCCAAAAGATAGGTTAAATTCTATAGTTTGCTTCTATTATTAATAATTAATTGGTATAGCAGACTAGCAACAATCGCAACAATAAAATTTGTTGTCATATATTTACCGATCACCAATTAAAGATACTGGTGGTTTGTTAAATTAACAAAATCCTTTCTCCCAGTGCGTACTGCTCACGCTGCCAGTTGAAAGAGACTTGCGTGAAATGCACGCGTGCACGCCCGTCCGTGAGCGTGCACGCGTGCATTTCACGCTACACACGTGATTAGCGATAGCTCGCCGTCGGCTGACTATCCGTGGAAACGCAGTGCGAATAGGCGATGGGACTCACGAAGAACGAAGTAAAAGTGGAGCGCTCGCTATTTTTCTTTTTTTTTTATTTCCTCTTTAAAATTCTCTCGAATCATTATACGAACAGAACAGTTTTTATTAAAGTATCCAGAAATTAAACTAGATACAGATCTGAAAATAATTTTGTTGGTATTATCAAAATAATTATGTAGAACGCTCAAGCCGATTGTTAGAAGTCACAACTTTTTGCAGCATTGTTCTTAAGAGTTTCCTGTTATTTTAATAATCCGACAAAATTATTTTCAGATCTGTATCTACCTAAATTTTTCAACAAGATATTTCAGTAAAATCATTCTTTCCGTGTAAGATCGCAACCTAAATCCGTGATTATTAAATATTCTGATAATGTGTTTAAAATTTTTAATAAAAAAGTAGCGCACTTTGATATGGATTAATAAGACAAGATTTGTTGTGTTTTATGGTTAGCATATGTTGAAGATTTCATTGATGTATTGCGTTTCATTGTAAAAACCAACAATCGTAAAGAAAATTGAGATTAGAATATTCTGAAGACTCTCTGTAACTTTCTTTTTCTATTTTTAATTTTTTCCCAAAGAATTTACGCAGGAAAGGGAAGTATTGTTTTACGGTATCATTGGATTGATTCTTCGAAGCGGAAAGATGGTCAATGGTGGATAGAGAATTGCCACTGGCTTTCGTCGGAGACAGCCGAACAGAGCGCCGGAGATTGAATGAAACGAGTGAAAGTGAATAAGTCGAAGCGGAGATTGTGATTATATACGTGGGTAATGTCGATACACGATAGACGCGCTTCATTGATGAAGTGACGGGATGAGATATGAGGCAATATCGACATCGAAAGCATCGCATGCAATTTCAAAGATTGATTCAACTCGTAAAAAGAATCATTAACGAACTTTGACGATGCTATCAGTTAATTAAATTTCTACTTATATTATATTAAAATTTCTATTCTAACTGTGGAACTAATTAATATAATGTAGGAAAAATTATTCTACCTGTAATAATAATTAAAAAAAATTACGCGAAGGTGTGTGTGTATGAGTGAACATACATATTTTCAATATATTACAAAATTAATGTAACTTCATATGTTAATATAATCGATTAGTAGAGCAAAGTAAATTCATGAGAATCCTGGATCTTTTCATGAATTTCTTGCTTAATAAATGTACTATTTATATTTTGAAAATATTTCACGTCGATTATTTCTAAATTATAAGAGATATCTTAATATTTTGTAAAATAATAAAAAAAAATTATTGTAAATTCATGAAAATCTTATTATATCTGCAATAATGATTAAAAAAATTACCCAAAGTTATGTACATATATATTTCCAATATATTACAAGATGCGATTACATTTATATACGTGAATTATATTATATGAGAATGATTGCAAATTTGTAAAAATCTTACTTATGAATGCATCTACTTATCGAGTTAAGGTCTTTCGAAATATGTCTACGTAAATTGACTGAGACGATGGCTTCCCTCGTAGGTGCGATAATGGGTCACCACTTTCGCACTGGCACACCTGAATTCCCCCGTAAGTTTACTATCCCTGTATAGAATTTTGTGCGCATCTCCTGCGCCGTGAGACTCGCTGTTTTCACGGCTCGCTCATCGCGAAGATATTTTACAGCAAGCGTTCATTCGCCTCCCTATTAAAAATCACTCACTAACGCTACTCTCTAAATCTGAATCAGTGGATAAATCACTGAATCGGGTAATCATTGAACATTGGGAATCAAGGAAATTCAATTGAAAAAGAAAAGAAGTTTGAGGATTATATAATTAGAATACCAATATTTGCACATTAGTTTTAATCTTGCAATACCACATATTGTACATTAAATTTATGCACAAGATTAATTAAATCAAATAATAAAGATTAACTAGGTTAGGGATTCTCATGTTTCACTGATTATCAGTGGCACAATTAGGATTGATGTCAGTGATTATCTGATTCAAATTAAAAGAGTAACGTTATCTTACTAATGTTAATGTAGCGTAAATATATACTTTGTAATTACTGCGTTATAACTTCGAGCAAACATCGTCTGATGACGTTTTTCTATTTTGTCTTCTATTCCAAGTCTTGCAAGTTCTTCTGCAATTTGTATGCACTCTCAACGTAAAAATAAGACTATTGATATGTACATGTGTGTGATTGATAATCACCGGTTGCAAAGTTGACATGACAAAGAGAAAAGAGAAAAGAAAAATAAATTTGAATAGGTTTTAGTAGTTTTAAATTTGACTTTTAACTAGTAAAAAAAAACACGTATTGCATCTAAACACTGATATTATTATCATAAAATAATAAAAATATATACGATTTACAATTTGTTCTGCGTATCGACGTGCGTTAACGGCGCGTTACGCGCCATAACGTTAGAAAGATCCGAATAAAACGGCGATCATTCATTCGAAATGCGTGAGACATATTTTATGGGAACGTCGTTTCGATTTTACTCACGTGTCTTAATGAAGCTATTTACAGTCATAATTTCAATTTGATTTAGTTGCGAATCGGGGGCGAGGCTAATTATGCGGCTCGCGTATGTCCGTCGTGCATTAAAACGGCGATAAAACCCTTTCCTTACGCCCACAGCGTTGCGCGGTGAAACGGGAGAAGGAGATGCAGAACTATGAGAACGTTAAACCGTATCTCACGTGTCTCCCACCTCCCACAATCGCATCGCGGGCTCCGCATCCATCCGTCGGTGCATTTACCGCCCATTGAGAAACACCATAGACGGTGCTGCACCTTCCCGCCTCTCCTCTACACCCCTCGTTTCAATCACCCGAGTATCTCGTTGCGGTTAGACGACCGCGAATTCTCGAAATTCGCACAACCATTAGCAACTAGCACGTATTCAGCTGTATATTTAGCAACGTGATCATCGCCCTTCCCAAAAATTCCTGCAAGCGCGCACCTTCTTCGTAGAATTAATCTCTGCCTTGACTTTGCACATGCTTTCCCTCCCGCGCTGCATATTCCCAGAGTTTGTCGGCAGTCTTTTCTTGATTTCCTTATATAGGGAAGCTATATATTTTACTCATACGAGGCTCTCGCGAAGATTTACTGATTTACGGAAGTTCTCGTTTTACGCTATGTATATATCGAATCACGGCGTACAAGTATATTAAATAACGAAATTTAATCAATTCAAAAAGAAAATATTGTACTTTTAATTCTCTATTGACCATAAATTTTGCATCTTCTGTCGACAACTTCAGTACAGACTGTTATATTATTATTATTGTATTTAAACTGTATAAAAATTTGAAAAAAATTGTTGCATATTTATAAAAGCTTTAACAATGAATTTTTACTATCATAGAAGTCAGATTGTACTTTATTTATTTTTTATATATTTAAATTTATTACCAGAATTACTAGAATTCACAGAATTCAATAAATTTGTCTACCACTCACAAAATTCGAAAAATTGATTATGCCTTCAAAATCCAACTTGGCTTGAGAAAAGGTACATTAAGTATGTACAATTAAGTATGTAAAAATTTGTTTTATATTATACACAGAATTAAATAGGTATTTTGTCTTTTTAACAACGCATCCGTTTCATTGTGTCGAAAGTTGCAACAGCGACAGAGATTCGTTTCTCAGGCGAGCACAACGAAGAAGACGCGCGCGAGAAACCTCCCGGTGGGCGCATCCTGGTGTGCCCCGTAAACAGTTCCGATGTTCTCTTGGTCCCCCCATAAATGGCGCGACGCGGTATAGTAGTGGCGCGACCCAGCAGTTCGTATCAGAGTCAGGCATCTCGGGCACCGTGTATCTACCGATGTGTTCTTACACGTGTGGGAAGAATGTGGAATATCGCGAATGGAATGAAGCAACCCAGGACACACACCGGCCCTCACGTGCACACACGAGCGACTCGTACGTGTGCACGCTGCACTAGGCGCGGATGCGCTCCGACGGGCGTGTAAGTGCATAATCACCAGGAACAAAACGCCGCGAATTACCGCCTCTATCTTCGTAAATGGGGAGCCTCTATTTTCCTAAGCTCGCCTTTGCTCGCGCATTAATCCCTTGCACTCCCGAGTTGGCTATAAATATTTTCCATTTTCGTAAACATTGCGATTTTCACTTCTCTGCGTATGTGCGTAGAAAGACCAACACACACAAACATTATATAATTAAAATTAAAATAGTTTTCAATTTGGATAATAAAACGGTAGTGTAATGAAATTATGTGATCAAATATATATTTAAAATATTTTTATATTTATACATATAAAATATTTTTACGTCTTTTATGTAAAACGGTATAGATTCTAAAATAATGATAATACCAATACTATCATAATCTTTTTCCAATACTATTATATGCTTCAAATTTTTTTTATTTTCGATTAGTGAATAATTTTGTAATAATATTACCAATATCGATGTATATAAACGTACGTTGACCGTATCGTAGGTGTGTTAAGAAAAAATATGCTGAAATATGTGAAAATTATCAGATAATTACTTCGCTTTGCTTGGGAGTGTAACTTGCTAAAGTGTGGCAATTAGCCACGAGCATCTCCGTAAACAATACACGTGCCCACGATCCGTTGGTGTTCACAATACATCAATGAGAAAAACAATGCATGATTTAACGGATAATTACAGACGTGATAATTATATTCGTGCATTTATATACGTCGTGAATAAACAATCTAATTGTACCTTATAGTGTTTCCATTATAATGCTTTCTCTTTTTTATATTATTCTTCGTGTATTAATTACAACAATTACATTTAAATAACAATAAATTATTAACTTTTATTTAATTATTTTTTCATAAATGATGGCACAGTCTCTTAGGAAACAAAAAATGTAATAGCCTTCATTAAAAATTAATAATAAAAATCAATCAATCATTTCATGTTCAGAATTCTATTTAATATTTTGACAAAGCAATCGTAGATAATCGGTGACTTATATAAAACACGCTGTACATGGTACAAATTAGTCGAAATGGCAGATCGACATTAACATTACCAGAGTTGACGTCATTCAAAATACCGAATCGTTTGTAAATCAGATATGGCAATAATTATGGTCAGTTCATAATCATCGAGAAAGATCGAAACATCTTTGCTGAGCAAAGAGAAGAAGGGATAATTCCGATGAGGAGAGAAATCTGATCATTGGCCTAGTTGTCATTATAAAATGAAGAATGAATTACATGAGATGATAGATAATTCGGGAAAAATGTCTCTTTCTGATAATATGATGCGCTCAATAGATAGGCTATTTTTATTATTTAAAATGTTATATAGAATAGATTTTATTCCAAATATTTATAATAATAACAGTATAAATATTTTATAATTAATAATAAACTAATATAAATTAAAATAATAAATATTTTAATTGTAATTTATTGGTATAAAACATTATCACTATTATTTATTTAAACAGCTATTTTAAAATTATACTCTTTGATATACGAATCCGATTTGAAATTGATCGTCCCATAATTATTCTGTTAGATAATTCTTCTATCACATTAAAATAATTTTTTATTTTACGTTACTAATATCAATTAATACACATTATTTTATGATTTATGCATGAGAGATGTTTAATATTAAATATTAATACAAAAATTTAATGTGATCTTTCATTCATAAATACATTATGTATAATCAAATATCAATATCAATATAGTATCATTTTTCTATATAGACATCCAGAGAGAGCAGGAAATGAATTTATAGCCGACCTACTTGTAGTCACAAAAGGGAAGAGACCGGAAGAAGAAAAAAATAATTACTGAACACGATCAGTAGTTTAAACGTGCGTGAGGTGCGTGAGTATATAAAAGCATCAAGCTGGCTCCAATTGCGTCATTCTAGAAATTTCTAAGGATCTCCCCGAATCGATCATCACATGCCGGCGATACTGAGTGATCTAAATGACAAATCATAATTCGCAAATACTTACAATTAGTAATTATTTCTGATCGATAATGATAATAATGGAAAGAAATTAAATTATAATGAAAAAATATTAATTCTCTATCTCTCTCTCTCTCTCTCTCTCTCTCTATATATATATATATATATATATATATATTCTTTAATTAAATATCAAATTCCTTAATTATAATATATAGATTTATAACAATGTTTAACAGTTTGCAAACACTTAACAATTAATAATTAATCGTTCCCCTATAATCAGTAGTGATAATAACAAAAAAAATTGTAATGTTGTAATGAAAAAATAGTTGATCTTTAATTAAATACCGATCATAATATATAAATATATTTATAACAAAGTTTACCTTTTTCAATACAAACTAATTAAAATACAAAGATTAACTTAGCCAATTGTAAAAGCATTGAGTGACAATAATGTCACTCTGACTAAAGACAAGAGAAGATTCCTTTGTATCTTCTAGAACGAAGACCTAGAAAGAAGACCTACCTCATTATGTAGGCTAAGACAATGCGTTTTATATGTAAATTGACAATAGAATTCCGTTCGATGTACTTCCTGCGTCAAAGAGTGGTAGTCGATGTTTTGTCGAGAGTGCAACGTTCAAAGTCGAAGCTCGTAACATGTCCAAAAGTAATCTCGCACACCTGGCAATAAACAGTCCATCAACGAAACAGTGAACATTCTTTAATGATTCATTAGTCGGGATCTCACTTACGCTCATTTGTTAGATTCGATAACCATGTTAGAAGAATATTAATGCGCGTTTCGAGAGATTATTAAATGATTATCATAATTATCTCATAAAAGAATCTCGATCAAGTTTTTATTATAGTGAACAGCAGAGAGGCTTGGCAAAATTTCTAATAAATTATTTTTTAACAACATATTAATAATAATTTTTGTTGTTAATAAACAACATAATAATAATTTTTATTGCAAAATCAATAAGCTTCACAGTTACAAGAGACAAGAAGAAAATACCAAAATATATAATTATTATTATACACAATGTTTTATAAAAATATTTCACGCGATTAGAAGAATGTTATCGCTCGTAGTTTCGCATTACTATAATCATTTCAATAAATGTATATTCAAATATATATAACGATATATAACGAATATATAATGATAATTATCGTTATAAAAATTTACTTTTGATATAAAAGAAAGAAAAGTGTCATCTTGAGAAAAATGGTAAGCACGCGGGAAACATTTTGCGGGTCATTCCCGTCCGATTCCAAGATCCTTATCGAATCGAGAGGACATGCCTCGATTCATCATCTGGCCGCCAGAAGTACAATTCGTAAATGCGCGAATCACACAAAGAAGCGTGATTGCGTGCCGCGTAAAACGTGAAGAGGTGTAACGCGAAGCCGCCCGCGGATGCTCGCTGTATCGCTGACAGTTACGTAGGCATGCATTATGCATTTTCACTCTACGCGCGATCGCACAGCGTACGTATACAACGCGCTCCTCCCACTGAAAACGTGACGGTGTAGTGACCAATCCAGAGAGAACAGAAATCGCATCGCCCCTTCCGCGTCAATATCTTACTACGGTGCATAATAAATGCACTTGCTCGTCAAACGCACGCGGACGAATCCTCGTGCTCATCAGCTTAGAGATGCTTAGAGATGCTCCATTTCGAGGGTCCTTATCGAGCGAATATGATTTTACACATCAAAAACGGAATATTCTTTCATTAAAATTTAATGTATACAAATATTAAATTATTGTTACATTATCATTCAAAATATAAAAACTAAGTATTTCATATGAAATATCAAATAATATAAGAAGAAAGAGAGACAAAAAATGCGATATGTTATTATATATATTTTTTAATGATTACAATGAATACATATCAAGATTATGAAACTCGTCTTGTAAACATTTATAGATACGTCACTTTGTATAAACGATAATAAGTTAGATCGCTTATAAATAAAGAAAGAATCAATACGATCGAGACTAAAACTTAGTAATTAATAATAATTTTATGTAAATTTTAATTACATTAATTATATATAAACTGTGCACCGTTTACGGTCGGACAAACGGACTTAAAACACAATTATAAATTAAAACTGCATGAAAAAAACGATTTACGAGCTAGATATAAATCAGAAAGTAATTTTGTTGAATTTTCAAAATAATAATATAAAAAACTCAAATACGATAAGAAAAGCTGCAAAAAATTTTGATATTTTAGCAACCAGCTTGAGCTATTATCTTTTATAATTATTTTGATAATTATTTTGAAAACAATAAAATTGTTTTCAGATATACTAAACATACTTTCTGTATATTTAATTAAATTTTCAAATTCAAAGCAAAATCGTTTTTTCCGCGTGAAATAATAATATCACAATTAAATCTTCGATATTATTAATATCTTAAAACACTGTAAAGAACTTTTACGATTGAATTTTTCAACAAAGCTTTTCTCTCCATTCTCTCGATATCCTTTTGTAATTTCCCTCGGAGCATTGATAGAATTTAGATCGAAAATTGTGCAAGCAGCAGGATCTCACTAACAATGCATGGGCTAACCAGGTAAGATCTTTGTACTTAACTTATCTCGAATATCGTTAAAGTAAGATTTAAAGCGAGTCAGTTATAGTGTTGCGCCCACGGGAAGCAAATTGGCACGAAAATTGCAACGAGTTGACGAGAATTCGAACAGGATTCGAGCATCGACAATAAAGACGAGTTTGCGGCCAACGAGATGTCCATGTCCGATGAAAGTTGAGAAGGTATTACGATATCTCTATTAGCACATCAAGATTTAAGTTGCTCGGTGCAATATAGTCTTAAATCTGTTGTACAAAAATTATCTCCATTTCTATAACGCCCAAATTTAATTTTTAATTTTGATCGTGCCTACTGCACTTCCAATATAAAAATTATTAATTACTAAAATACGCTTTAAAAATAATGCTTTTAAAATTTTAAAATACACATGAGAAAGTAATATTTTTTAGCTATTTTTCTAACATATAATTTTTATTATATATATAATTACATAAAGAATACGATTTTACTTAAATATCTAAGAATTTAATTAGTAGATATTAATAGATATGAATCTGAAAATAATTTCACTTAGATTGTTAAAACTTTTTGCACCATTGTCACCAACACTTAAGCGTTCTACATAATTATTTTAATGATCTAACAATATTATTTTATCATATTTAGTTAGATTTCTGTATCTAGCTAAAGGTTTTTACATATTTCAGCATAATCATTCTTTCTATGTAGTAATATAATTTTTTATGCTTTCCACACATTTAATGCTTGTGCGATCTCATAGCATTCACTTTTTATAAAATATCTTTAGAGAGATGAAACACTTTCAATTTAATAACATTCTCCGGTTAACAAGATACTGAATAGAAGCGATTCTCGCCAAGTGAATCCCGGACGATTCTCGGCTAATCTTCAAGAGAGGAGCATTTAGAATGATTAACTTTCACCACGGCACGGTAGTGAGCGAAGCTTCCGGTGCACGCACGCCATTGTCAACGACGTTCTTACTAGGACGACGTTATTCCGCGTACGTTTGTCGCGACATGCACGACACCATCAACGACATCGTGTCGTGCTGTCTTCACCGATATTCCGCGTAGGCGTTTAATGATGAGTTCTGCAGCGGGCGCCGCGTGCACACACGCGCATACACGCCATCGTCACCATCTAACCCCGGGAAGGTGTTGTATGAGAATAGAATGCTTCAGGGAGAGGGGGGGAGAAGGGGGGAGAAGGGGGAGAATCCGTCGCGACGCGGTCGCGAATTCCGACCCGCCTCCATAAGCCTCAAATATCACGATCGACGACCCTGAAGTGACACCAACACGGTGAACCTCCGTCGTTCATCCGGTTCTCTTGGAGACCTCGTTGAGCAACGAACCAGGCGCGAACGAACGTCGCAAATAAATTTCGTACGCAGAAAATCGATACTCGCGATACAATACTCGCGACACAACAAAGGATTCTGATAAATGGTTAAATCGTTTATTTCTTTTTTTTTTTTCTTTTTAAGAATGCGATGGAGGTTATATTGTGCGCGATTTTGTGACTATGCAGAATTGCAAGAAGATCCATTGTCGATGCAATTCGTTGTAACGACGGTGTGTCATTCGGAGTGTCATCGAGCATTGTAAGGTCGCACGAATGGGGCTGGCTTTCAACGTCATCAAGTGACATGACGGCGGCCGCGTGCCGAGCTGAAGGCCAAAATTTGTGCAGGTTGCAACACATCGCCGTCGCCGAGAGAATCGCCAATGAAATGGACGAAATGGTACGACATTTATAGCGGAGAAAAGCCGCGGCGAGGGATCAGAGAGCGTCTTTTTGTTCAACGACACAAGAGGTCGCAAAAAAAAGTCATCAAACCGTGAAACCGGGGAAGGCTCTTCGAGAACGACTCGCGTTTCTCCGCTTCTTCTTCTTCTTCCTTTTTCTCTTCAATCGTTCTTTTCAATCCCGTCGCGTCGTAACGCCCTGACCAGGTAACTGTGTCAGGACCGTTGTGCCCGAGATCACTGACGGTTGCGCAACAAGGCGGAGCATGGAGATCCACGAGGATCCGATGATCTAAGGTCTCGGGGCGTGTACACCAGCCTCCTCGATTTACTCGCCGTGCTTAGTTTCTCGAGCAACCTAAAGCTAAGGAGCTAACTAGAGATTGACCCAGAAAGCCGCGACTTGGATAAAGTTCTCGCCAAGTACAGCCATAGCGATGATAATGTTATACAGATGACCAGAATGAATCAGATTACAGAAAATGTGCACAATTACGCTTTGTCGCAATTAAATAAAAATTATATTATGAAATATCAAGAAAACACATATCGTTCTCTAAATTTCTTGCGTATTTACTTTATTTTTCTGGATTTTATAACTTTTTTCTAAAATATTATATTACTTAAAACATATAATTCACAGAAACGAGCATTACAGTTGACAAAATTCTATTCTGCGATTCAATAATAAGAAATCAATCTTGTAAAATTAAGATCTAAAGAATCCAAAATTTTTAAAATTTATAGTCTTATACAGAACATGTTTGTAATATTAATACGCATTTAGCATATATGTATTGTAGTTCATATAGAATTGCAGAAATAAAAGCATATATGTATAAAAATATATAGTAAAAGCGAACTTATATTTTTAAAATATGTAATTGTTTCATTTTTTTTATAATAAAAATTTCTTCTTTCTATTTCAAATGGAAAAACTTTGTATAGATAACAAGTCTCATGACGAATCTAAATAGTATAAAAAAATGTGTATAGTATATAAAAAGTTTTTCCTCGAAGTATGATGAAACGAAGATGAATAACTTACCATGATTAATCAGATAATTAATACTCTCCGCATAACATCTTGATTTATTGCGCTTTCAAGACAGAATTGCATGACATGATTACAAAAAAAACCTCGAAAAATTCCATAAAACAGAATGATACAGCACTTACAAAACCTGATTTAAGTTGATCAAACTGTCAATAAGTATCACAATCTTACAAATAATACAAATTATAATTATTTACTATACTACTCACAGCTTTATATTCGGACTATAAAGTCGTTACAATAGTTTTTCATATGCATATTGTATTAATTTTTAAATATTTTAAATATTAATTTTTAAATATTTTTGATATCAACGCGGAGTTAATTCTAATTATAGTTTAATTAGCTTGAAGTAATCATTATTTTTTTATCTCTATATTTTACCAAAGACTTCCAGAGTTATGACACCGAACAAAAAGAGAGAGAGAGAGAGAGAGAGAGAGAGAGAGAGAGAGAAAGAGAGAGAGAGAGTCAAAGATTTAGACATTTAAGCTAAGCAGAATAACAACGAGCTGATCCGGTCCTAGGACAACCGGATCGTCATCGTGGAAAACCGGAGAATACCGGAGCAAAGTAGTAAAGTGATGGGGTTACTACACAGTTGCAGAAGCGAATTATCGTCGTCAGAAGGTGAAGAACGAAATGGCAGTATCGCGATGATGAGAAACAGTTTCAATCCTTGACGATGAACTCGCACAGGAAATGGAAACATCGACATGCTCTCAATTCAAATACAATACCGAAATCGAAACGTAACGGATTGAGTAGGACGTCATTTGATAACATGACGACAGAATAACTAAGTAGATAAGACGCGGAAATAAATCGAAGGTATATACGTATGAAAACTATAGTGATACAATACAGAGAAGGCATATCGAGTGTCCTTTCAGCTGCAAACAGTATGATAAATTCGGAGCAGATTCTATAGCTTTAGTCAAAAGTATAAAGCATCTTCACAAATTTACGTAAATATTCTATACTTAATAAAAACAAATTAAATAATAATTTTATTGAAAAATAATATTTATTTTTATAACAATTTTAATAGTACTTTTATTGGCGAATCATATTCGTTGATATTTATAAAGAGTTGCAATATTAGCTCACAAATTAAAATCTGAATACGATCTTTTGATGTTACTCAAAATTCAAATAAATTAATTAACAAATGAAATATTCAGCATTTCGACAAAAACTGTTGATGGCAATCTATTTTTTATTTTTTCGCAAAAAATGTCCATTTTTAATAACAAAGAAAATGTCAAATCTGAAAAAGGTTTAACAAAGCAGTTGCTAAAAAAACAATTATCTGAAAACAAATGTAAATTATTATTAAATACTGGTATATACATTTGTATGTATTTTTTTTCTCTTCTAAATCGCTTGAATCTTATCGAGACGAACGTTGCGAGAGAAGGACAAAGAAGAAGAAAAAGGGAATCGAGGAAGGAACGAATATATTTGCGAGCGATAGAGCGGTAGGGTGTCGATACAGTTGCAAAGGTGAATTAGTTGCCTGGGAGGTTGCACCGCAAGTAACGATAGAGAAGAGATAGTGACTGTGTTCGATACTCCTCGTTCCATCCCTTTCTCTCTCTCTCTTCTCGCTCCTTCTCACTCTTTCCCATCCGTTCTCTCCCTCTTGCTTCCGCGAAAGCACGTTGGCTGGGAGGATTCCGGTGTGTCGGTGACTATCGGGTGGGAGTGGTACACCAACACCATCCACCTCCTCTCTTCGGGATCCAGATCGCAACGGGGAGTGGGAAAGACAAGTCAGAAGAGCGCCGGAGGAACCTAGCTAAGAGGAAACGTTGGCTAGAGGGAGAGACGTCCTTCGGCCGGCGAAGTAGGAAAAGGAACACAACGAGACCCGTGATGAAGATTGGGGGGGGGGGGGGGGCAGAGGGGGGGAAAAGGGAGGAAAAAGGAGGGGGGGGGGGGGGGGGAGGTGGGGGGCCGGCGGGGGG
>Ga0157364_1001898_pt1:0-17500 | contig 18649 bp, 4 predicted proteins | sample AttsexASBM2_FD_111476 | JGI IMG/M metagenome (GOLD analysis project Ga0157364, IMG submission 111476) | Fungus gardens microbial communities from leaf cutter ant in Ribeirão Preto, State of São Paulo, Brazil - Atta sexdens ASBM2 | ecosystem: Host-associated > Fungi > Mycelium >...
CAATACACATACATATATATATATATATATATATATGGCGCAGGATTCAGGGATCCAGTGATACGTGATCTAGCGGTCAATTTGTTGGTGCGTGGTAATCTGTCGGGAAATGTGTCGCCGTTGTCCGACCGGCTATTGAAAAGTGCAAGCCGCTCCCGTTCGAGCCGCTTCGATTCTTGTTACGTGAAAAGGATCTATGCTCCACAATCCACGGATAAAATGACGGTTGCTGGAAAGGTAAACTTGTTGGATTTGACTATTGATCGCGAATCGTCGCGAGACTTTCGCGCTTCTGGACACCGTCAAGATCATTTAAATCGTTGGATATCATGAAATATGTATTTAAATGAACTTTTGATTGTTTAAATGAACTTTGATTCGAGGCTTTTCTTTTAAAGAAAAAGCTTCTTCATTCAAAAAACTGTCATTGTTTTCAAAATTGCGTGTTATAAGTTACGAGTTTCAGCTCCTTAGTATTTGTTGCTTGATATCGCTTACTCATACTACGATTACAGTTTATTTAAAACATTTGAAATCGCGCCACATTTTTAAAAATTGCAAACTTCGAAACAGATTTCCATGAAAATGTCCTCCTTTTTTACTGCATGATAATGTATTGTATATACAAATAATCGGTAGTAGAATTATTCAATTATTACCACAAGTTGGTCGCAAAGATGAAAAATATGATGATATAGAAGTATTATAGTTTCGTTCGCGCTTTGTAAAACTCTATGTTACCTCTTAATCTTTTCTCTATACGTACAAGAGGATCTACAATCTACTACCCCGGATATAACGTCGAATTTTGACACGGCGCACAAACGTTATCGCCCTTCTTGTGGCGTGATGTTACACGCCATAATCGGACAGACATTAAAGTGACTATAATTATTCTCGTGATTAGCTGTCATCCGGTTTACATTTAATAGGTTCACTCGGCCGCTAATTGGTCGCCCGATATTGCTGATAAATTAAGCGACAAGAAGAGTGATAGATAAGCAAACTTCTAATTTTTTCCATGAAAGTCGCGCCATTCCTCATATAATTACATAGTGTACATACGGCAATAATGGAGCCAATGTTTCGAGATTATTTGGAATCACGTGATAATATATAAATTTGTATTTGAGGTGTTTATTCAAAATGATTTTCAACAAATCTTTTTAATTGTCGTTCTCTAGTCAATTCATATTAATTTTTTTCAAAAACGAAAATATAAATAATAAGAAAAAAAAATATAAATAATAAGAAATTTCTAGCAAAGTTTAGAAAGGAAGCTAATGAAATTCTTTAGCTTTATTCTTTAGCAATTTTCGTGTAAAATTTTAATGCTAATTTAAAATTTAAATGTAATTGTAAACGGTTTAATTATGTTTAAATTATAATTTTAATTAAATTAAATTATAATAAATTTAATTAGAATTAAATATAATTTTATTTTATTTAATTATAAATATTCTATAAATTAATACATTATAGTATAATATTCTTATATAAGACAAAAAATACTAAATTCATAAGAAAATATATTTACTATAGTACAGTACAATATATTTATTATAATCATATTAATTATATATATTAATTAATTATACAACTCTCTTATTATAATCATAATTAAATTCAATTAATAATTATATCCTTGATATTATTAAATTTAATTATAATAAAGATATAGTATACTGACAATCAGAAAGTTACGCGACGATGACGACGATCTTTTTTCGATGTTTCTGCTAAAATAAAATTCTTCAAAATAAATTAATTAAGAATATTCAGAAAACGTTATTTAATTACTGGATACTTTATTTCGTCCGAGACGAAGAGGAAACGTGTTCGATCGCGGTCGAATCGTGTTTGGTGAACGCGCACTCTCGAAGGCGCGCTTCCGGGTTGGAATACTTGACGTTCTGGCCTTTCACGCAATCGTGCGAGAGAGTACGGCAAAGTGGACACAGCCGCCAATCGGGCTCGCATTAATCACTCGAAACTCGGTTTGCGCCAGTCCACTCGGTTGGAAGTGTGTCGAATCCGGTTGAATCCCGTACCACGCCTCGTATGCGGCGAGGATGAGCGCAGAAATGCGACAGCTATATACAAGCGAATACTCTTTCCGGAGTAATGGTTGTCGATGAACAATTCTGAACTTTTTTAATAAAGTCGGATTTCTCATTCACGAGGTGAAGAGAAAATTCTTTTTTCATGGTTTACTAAATAATATTGGATTAGGGAAAAAGTTCTTTTACAAGTTGATAAAAAGACTTTTCCTCAATATATTTTCGTTAAAAATGATCAAAATTTAAATTTAAAAAAAGAGTAAAGCTTGAAATTTCTATTTTTGAATAGTTAGTTATATTTTTTGTATGTGAGTGTTGTGAGTACGTGAGTTTTGTAATTTTTATATAAAACTACGCGCTGAAAAAAATTAAAAATTTTATTTTCACTTTATTAATCTGTAGCGTATCCCCCGTCATTTTAAATGCTTGTAGTTTCCTAAATTAGTTTTATTTATATTATTCTTTCTCTTAGTCTTTTCATAATATAATTTGAAATTAAAAATTGGGGTGCAGCGTAACCGCCACACCTGTCCGTAAAATAAACAATGAGCTAACTTAATCTTTATAATAATGTTGCTTTATAGTGTCAAATAACTCTATTGGCTGAAATAATCATGCATATGTGGAAAAACTTTTGAAAAACTATCGCGTTACATATTTATATCTTGCAGAATAGCATAAATAAATATGCATATAATTCAAAATGTTTTATAATAAAGTGAAAAGATTCTGGAAAATCTTATATATATTCACTTACTTTATACAAATAATTCTTGTAAAATAAAAAGAATAAGAATACGTAGCATTAATGCCTATTGTGTCAGTTTTGTCAAATGCATTCATTTTTGCTTATCTTACGAAAAAATTATTGTAAAAATTAATTATTGTAAAATTGTAAACAATATTATGAAACTGCTTATACTATCTGATAGAAGATACTTTTCAGTTTGTACTTATGTGTTTGTATATATTTTAAAGTTTTATTTTTACCTTTTGTTTAAGAAATATGGTCTAAAAATAAAATGGTATGTCAGTATCGGCGACTTTCCTCTACTTTTCACATAAGAAATTATGCAAAATGAGCGTTGCGTCGTGAGATTGACAAGACGCACGGAGCGACATAACGTTAAGAAATGAAGCGTCACACAGAAAACATAATTTTTATACGAATTATTGTATGTACAGAAATGAGGGAGACATTGAAAGCTGAAACTTTCAGTTTTTTTAATGCAGTTAATTCGTTATTCTACGACAACTTCTGACAATTCTACAATGGATTAAAAACGATATGTTGCATGCAATTCTGGCCTTTTTTTATAAAATCAGTTATAAATCGGTACTGAATTATTAAAAAAAGAATCACTTGCAGGATATATTTCAGTACATACTTTATACTTTACGAGAGGAAAAAATTTTTTAAAATTTTCTTTATAAAATTAAACTAAACTTGACGTTTACAATTTAGCAATTTTCAAATTTCTTGATGAAACATAGGACTTGAAATCGTCGAAACTTTGCGAAAAATTTTTAAAAACGCAATTGAAAGTTTAGAATGTTTAGATCCCATATCGCAATATTCTATTATATTTCGAATTTTCATTTATTTATATAAATACGTAAGTTATTGCGAAAAATTTGTTTAAACAGAAGTCGGATATTTAAAATCATCTTAAAATGCCATAAGTTTTTATTAGCATCTTAAAATTGCACTTAAAGTGATTTTAAAATAAAAACAGACTATGAATATCGATTTATGAATACCAGTCATAAGGCACGTTTGGAAAACGAGCTATCAGCACTATTACGTCATTTTATCTTCGTTTTACGTTAAACAAACGATAAGCAAATGGAACGCTGATGGTCAATGTACGACAAATCAGTTCAAGTATTCATCTGCATGCAGAATGAAGATGCAGTTTCCTTTTCATATGCAAGAATTTAAAACTTACAATTAGATGTGTATATACAGGGTATCCCACGTACCTGTGATCATGATTTTTCCGGCACTTCCGATGATGTGACAAAAATTATTTTGAATAAAAGTTAGTCAGTTTTCAATTGACTACAAATTGCAATATTAAAAATTTACAAAGTTTCTTTTTTTAGGATAAAAGTCAAGGTCACCCTATAAATTTTTTTAAATGGTACTACGTATTTTTTACTTCATAATATTGTAACTGATGTTAAAACGAATTCAACTGCTATATTATGACTTTGAGATGACCTTAAAGTCAGACGTATGAAATCAATCAATGTTTTCGTGAAAAATTATTTTATTTGTATTAAATTTTATATGGACATATTCTACAGTAGAAAAGAATTTTTGTATTAGTTGCATATCAACTTTCTCAGGAATATATTTTACAGGAATATATTTTGACAATTGAGACTACGATTTGCTCTAATGTCAAACTAGAAATGTCAAACTAAGAAAGAACACAAGGAGATTCTAACAGCGCTCGAACTGTGTTACAAGTACTACAAATTATGTTGACATTTTTCTACGTACACACTACATACATATACGTGTGTAATAAATTGTGAACTACACTCGGGAATACCACGAATTCAGAAATGATTACGTCGGTTCCTCAATTTGTCTATAAGTATACATTTTTTTCTGAATAATGTAAAGTTAAAAACATGTAAAATTAATACAAAATAATTTTTCACTTAAATGTTTCTGTTCATTGATCCCATACGTCTAATTTTAAGGTCATCTCAAGATCATAATATAGCAGATCATTGAACTTATCTTGACATCAGTTATAATATTATGAAGTAAAAAAATAGTACCATTTTAACAAATTAGTGTGACCTTGATTTTTTTACTAAAAAAGAATATTTTGCAAATTATAATCAATTGAAAACTGATTAACTTTTATTTAAAATAATTTTTATTACATCATCGAAGTGCCGAAAAAATCGTGATCACAGTTACATGGGACACTCTGTATGTATAATATATATGTTTTTTTAATAACTCACAATTAGTATAGAGGAGAAGGTAGTGTTATGATATCATTTACATTTTATAACTTGAATAACCAATATGTAAATTGAAAAATTAACAGTTACATTCGTCAAAGTGTTGTTCAATTGATTCTAGACTTACAGTTATGAAATGTTTATTACTAGGATACTAACTATAAAAATGTGATGACACTGCATAATGGCTTAATGAGAAATAGGGATAGTATTGTGGTCTTCTTCCACAAAAGTCAACTTAAAAAATTGATTTTGTTAAAAAACTAATATTTTGTTGTAAAATTAATAGAAAAGTAAGACATTACAAAATGTATGCAATTTATATATTTACACATAATTTTTTCTGCATATAACAATAATAATAATAACAGTAATAGTTTTATTGCGTTCACATTTACAAATTAGATAAAGTGGGTAATATTATACAAAGAAACCAAGAAGTGTAAATGTGCAAGTAAAAGCTACAGCGATATAGCTGGTATATGACCAGTGATATTAGAATGACAGATTCATTACAATGAATATAGTACAACATTACAGTGAATATGATATTTGAACGACAATATTAATTGAAATGAGATAAGATGAACTGTGAAGTCGTTCAGTACTAAAAATCTAGTACATACAACATAGTACATACAACATAGAATTTGCAGCAAAATCTCTGCAATATTGCTGTAAGATGTAACGTTGCTGCAATGTTACAGCAGTATTGCTGCAACTTTGTGCTATAGGGGTATAATATCAATTATAGATTAACAATAGCGCTATAATCGATTTATGAAATAATTATTTTGATACGAAAATCTTGAAAAAGAGATCGTAAGTATTCAACACGCGGCCACATTGGCAAAATATCATGATATTGTTTAATTTTGCATAATATGAAATGTATGTACAGTTAAAATATTAAGTAACAAACAACACATTTAAATAAATAAAATTTAATGTTCATGTGATACGCTCAAGAAAAATAAGGAAGTTTGTACAATTAAATGGTAAAATATACCTTAAAAACATTTTGAAATGATTGAAAATAAAATTATGTTATAATTCTGTATTACGTATATTAATATTATGATGTAACGATGAATTACTGAACTAATAATTCCATAAGTAATCACTAGAATTTCTAATAGATATTAAGAGAGATCTGTGAAGCTAGCACGACATTTTTATTAATATAAAAAATTTTATTAATATAAAAAAAAATAATGACAGTTTTAGTAGCACTCTTCATAATTCTACAGTTGCATACAAAAATAAAAAAATTTCGCATTTTTCATATAAAAAAACCAAATATGAAAATATAACTTGTTAAAATATAACTTCGCAAATCTATCATGACAATTTTCCTCTAAAGTAAAAGAAAATATTAGCACTTTTAGCAACAATTCTCGATAAAATTTCAATTTTTATACATATTATACGTGGGTCATTTGATAAATTTGGTAAATTTCCATGAAATGGCGCTACAATCCATTTGATGACGCGACATCTCGAAAGATCCACTCTTCGAACTCCTTCAGGCCAAATTTCAGCTAGAAAGGACGCATAGTTCACGTTTGGTAGTCATTTGAAGCAAGATTGGCGCGGAAAAAAGTGCTCTTCCATTAAAACAACGCGCCGTCCCACAAGTCGACCGTTGCAATGACAAAATTACGAATTGGGCTATGAATTGATTCCTCATCCACCCTATTCTCCGGATTTGGCCCCGTGTGATTTCTTTCCAAACTTAAAAACTTGGTTCGATGGGAAGAAATTCTCGTCAAATGAGGAAGTCGCCGTCAATGAGTATTTTGCAGACTTTGAGATAGCCTACTTCAAATGACTACCAAACGTGAACTATGCGTCTTTTCTGGCTGAAATTTGGCCTGAAGGGGTTCGAAGAGTGGATCTTTCGAGATGTCGCGTCATCAAATGGATTGTAGCGCCATTTGGAAATTTATCAAACTTATCAAATGACTCACGTATATAGAAAACGGCCAGACACTTAAAAAAAGTGTCGTGTTGATTGCTTATGTAGTTTTATGAATAGTTCTCATTAATTCTAGTAGAGTTATATGCTCTATAATCATTTTTAAACAAAGTTGTCATGCTATATCCAGCTATTAAAAATTAATATGAAAATTAATAAAAAATACGTAGCGGCCGGAATTCTGTTTAAAAATGATTGTAGAGCCTAAAACTCTAGAATTAACTGTCACTAAAATTGCTACAAGCAATTGCTATCAGCACGATACTTTTTTCTGCAAGTGTGCTAGATCTAGATAATACAAAATTAATAAAAAATATGTAGCGGCTGAAACTCTGATTAAAAATGATTATAGAGTATAGAATTCTGTTAGAACCAACTATCGAAAAAACTGCATAAGCAATCGACACTTTCTTCAATTGTCGGTCTGTTTCCCGTGTATATAAAACGTAAAAATTAAGAATTGTAGGAATTTTGTTTTAAAAATGTATATATTAGTACATCTTTAGAACTATCAAGAATTGTTGCTAAAAGTACTAATATTTATGATTTTTTTTATTTGGTTTTTTTTAATATAAAAAATGCGAAACTTTTTTTTATTTTTATGTAGAACTGTATAGAACTATGAAAAGTGCCATTGTCATTATTTTTTTTATGTTAGATGTGCTAGCTTCACATATCCCGTCAATGGGCGATATATATATTCTTTTGGGATATATTCCAAACGACACGCATTTTTATGCGTGAACATAATGAATTCAGTAACGTGTGAGTTTTTGTAAGACGAAATCAACTTCCCACGGAAAGAAATTAAGCGGACGATTCTTCGTGTTCCGACCTCTTTCCTGCGGTCAGACCGCAAGGAAAACGAGTCAGCGATGACAATGATTCTAGTTTCTAACATTTTGTTTGTTAAATTATGATCGGTTAAAAAGTTAGCAACTTAAAACTTGTATAGTAATTTTACTTTATTTTGCGATAAGCAAACCGAAAAAAAAATTTGGCATAAAATAGAAAAACGACGAAATTTGGATGTTCATCTTTTTTGACTGGTACATCATTTCCGAAATGAGCATCCACTATCTCCTTACAATATTAAAGTGTCAGTAAAGTAGCGAATTGATTATAGGCTCAAAATATTTCTCTATTTACATGCTTTTGAAATATGCATAACTTTTATATTTACTTTTTAATTTAAGAACTGATTGTATGGAAATTACATTAATTTATATGAATTTTTTTTTAACTAATTATCGTATAATTATTTTTTTTTAATGATTTCCTCACAAAATGCATAAAAATAACATGCTAATTAATCTTTAAAAGCAATTCATATGAACTAATGTAATCTTTATACATTGAGTTTTTAAATGAAAAGTAATCACAAAAATCTTATGCATATTCCGAGAGCATATAAGAAAAATATTTTGAGTCTCTAATCAATTCACTATTTGTATTTTAACAAAAATTTTAATCTTGTAAGAAGACAGAATATAGGTGCTCACTTCAGAGATGGTTTAGTGTCAAAGGTCATCAAAATATTGTGTGTCCATTTGGAAAGTAAATAAATGAAGGAACACTTTAAGCTTATAATCATAATTTACTATCTACATTTTATGTGGAATTTTATTTATTTCTTCCAATGATATACAGAGTGTCTCTCCAGTAAAGACCGGAACAACGCTTTTTGAGATCATTTTGAGACGAAAATCTTAGTACAAAAATGTTGAAAAAAAATATTTTTTTAACATAACATCAATACTTATATTAATTAGGAAGTTATTAGTAATCAGAAATATCAATAATTAGAAATATATAATTGTATCTTCGCATACATAATTTTTATATCAATACTCACAAGAAGCAATAATTAGTTTTCACTTTTAACATTTTTCGTTGTACTATACTCGAATACGTAAATTTTAGGCGGTATAATTCGCTAACTTTAAATGTTTATAATTTAAAGAACTATTGTAGCCTCGACATTTTGGTATTAGAATTTTTGTCTTAAAATAATCTTAAAAATCTCTCTTAAAGTATTATTCCGATCTTTACGGGACTCTGTGTATGTCAAACTTTATTGACATACATCTTTTGAACAGCTACAGATATATTAATTTGCTTTGTAATCTTGAAAGTATATATGAAAAGCACTTACTGTATTAATTTTTTAATTTTATGAGAGATCGGGATAGTTGTTACAGTTAGTTTTTTTAGTTGCCACAGGTGGCAGCATATTTATGAATTTTTATGAATTTTTATATGTGATTCTTATGATACTCTACTGTGATTCTTATGATACTCTACTTCTCTGATACTCTACAACTCCACTTAGTTTAGTCGTCATATTTGAACTCTAGAAGATGCTACATACATTTTATGTATATTTTCTTCATTTTTACTATAAAAAATAAATATTTCATTGTCTAAATCGCTTGTGTTATTGTATATAAGTTACAGGTATATGATTATTTTATTGTATATTTTTTTTGTATATATTTGAGTGTAATAACACATTTTACTTGAATCGTACAAATATATGTACTGATTTTTCGATTTGTATTTTTTCGAATTGAAAATGGAAGGTTGGGGCAAGTTATTGTTACTTCGATCAGAGCAGGTTGTTACAGTGTAATTTACCCCATTGAAAACAATTTTTTTTTCTTCTATAGAATGGTGCACAGACTTCTATAAATAAACTTCGTCTCTATGTTTGAAGACAGCGCTGGATAGCGTCATATTTGTGTTCACTTACTCTCACATGTATAAATCACACGGAATCAATAACATTAGTGTTTTCACATAAATTTATGTGATATTCATATATAGGACGCACATACTTACGCATATGTGAACTGAAATAAGGAACAGCTAGGAATCAGGTTCATCTCTTTCTATCATATTGAGTTCAATCTAGTTATAAAAATCTGTGGAAAGATATGATCTTATAAAAAAAAAGATAAACAGAGGATCTGTAAATGTAAAAATGCGACAGCGGCAAAGAAAGTTAAAGATGGCCAATTTCTCTGTGAGAAAACCAGCAAATATGTGTAATATTAATTTTATGACTTTCCAACGTTAACTTTAATAACTACAATTAAAGAAAAAATTTTTATAATAATATATTTTTTAATTTTATATTATAAAATAAATATTCCTTGTGAAGTATTTTGTGTTTGATTTTATTATAATCTTAAATTTGTTTATATATATATATATATATATATATATAATATAATATAAAGTGATATTGTAAATATAACAACTTGCCCCACAGTAGAGTAAGTTATTACAATTTACCTAATTTTTAAGATGCTCGTTTGTTTTATCGATTCAGGAACTTTTTAAATTTCAAATTCGATAATAGTGACATCTTTGATTCATTTTTTATATTATATCGTTCTATTATTCAAACGCATACATCTGTCCTTATCTAACATAGCAGCACCATCTATCACAAGATCACGCAACTACCACAGAATTTCGATTCTGTTGACATTCCCAGTCTTCGCAAAATATCTCTATATATGTATTTTTCACTCGGTGAAAAAACTTTTCTTCTAGATTTTCAATCTTAATTCTACAAACTCGGTATCATTCATTTCAGTAATGTGATCTCAGCTGCACGCTTATTTTTGAGATATGGATTTTAAGGCCCGTATTTATAGTCGTTTCTCAAATCTCATCTCAAGAGCGTAATGGATGAGATACTCATAGAATCTGAGGCACAGACCTAATTTCCATTGAAGGTTTAAACCAGCATTCCCCTGTGTCATTCGACTGTAACAGGGGAATATTCGACTGTAGTTGGTTGATTCTTACATTCTGATCCGGTTTAAACTCTCGGTGGAAACTAAGCCACAGACTGCGTCTTGAGACACAGACGATTCAATAGTCATGCCTTGATTAGAAATCAATTAAAGTATTCATCTAAGAAAAGGAATGATTACTCGTGTGAAATCTAACTTGAGATTACAGATATATACTAAAATATATAATTATTATAAATAATATAATAATATATATATATATATATATATATATATATATATAAAATTATATATGAAGGGGATGTTAATCTGACGTTAAGCCAGTGCCCCTTGTCAATCATAATTTTCTACTAAACCGTTCGAGCAATAATTGAAATTAGAGCGCATAATTAACAAATAAAAAGCACTTAATTCTGATATAAGTGTCATTTTGATTTTTTGTGGGATGTGCTAGTTTAAAAAAAATAAAAACTTACCAACTGTTCAGAGATAGGATATAATCTCAGATATATAATCTCTTCGGTTGCTTTGTTTCATTATTTTTATTTTAGACTTCATTCATGCTCCATTGGTTTGATGAATCTATTTTAGTACTTGATAAAGAAGTTGACTTAGTTACGATAAATAAAAGATATGAAGGCCTGGTCCTACTTATATTGCGTAAGAAATTATAAGGAGATTCTCAAATCAAATTGTGGAATTACTTCACGTATATATAAAATATAATAAAGAAAATAGTGAATGCTCATTGCAGAGCAATAATATATAGAATAAATATAATATAGAATTCTATATATAATAATATATAGAATAAAGGACCAAATACAAGCGAATTTAGATGTTAATATATTTAAAATATAATAGTATTTAATAATCTAATAAAATCGTATACATACACACGTTTCGATTCACAGAGTTTTCTCTCAGTTTAAGTAAGTTTAATACGCAAAATAATAAATAAATAATAAATAAATAGAGAAGAAGGTAGTATTATGGCCATTGTATAAGATGTTGTCTTCCTTAACATCTTTGCTATTATATAGCGAATCCTAATGATTATGGAATTATTTTTTCAGTAGCTCGCTGTTACATGATGCAATATACAATAGCCAACACTTATTATAACACATTTTTACTTTCAAGTATTTCGAACGTTTCTAAAGTACATTTTAGTATTTAATTACATCTACTTCTTCATTTTTCTTAAATTTGAGTATTATAACACGAATGTATGTATATTTAAGTATATTATTTGCTATTTAATTTTATTTAACTGTATATATTTTGAGTTATGCAAATTTAAGCATGGTATTTTGCTAATGTGACCTTCAATGCGTATTGATTACTCATGGTTTCTTCTTTGACATTTTCATATCAAAAGAATTATTTGATAATCGATTATTCTACACTGTTCTACACTGTTAATTTATAGTTTATATTACATGTAAGATATTATTTTTAGTATTAATTGAGAAATTTTTTAGTACTAAGCAACTTATATATGCAGAAGAAGTTATGTGTGCATATATTTATTTGCATACATTTAAAAAAATTATACTTTTTTATTAATTTTGTAACCAAACACTGTTTTTTTTAAACAAAACCAATTTTTTAATTTTATTTTTGTAGAAGGCAACATTATTATCTCTGTTTCTCTTCGAGTCATTAATGCACCGCTACATTTTTATAAATAATGTCCTATGTAATAAATGTTTCTTTGTATGTAACTTTGAGTTTAGAATTGATCGAACAACACTTTGACAAATGTAATCGTTAAGTTTTAAATTTAAATTTAAATTATTAATCATGTTATTATAAACTGTAAATAGGAAACCATAATACCACCATCACCCTTATTAATTTCTTAAACTGACATAACTTACAGCTAATCAGACAAACAAATCTCGAATGATGATTTGTGAAAATATAATCCTTCATGTTTAACGATAATAATAAGCAGTAAAAAGTCAAGTAAAATCTATGATAACTTAAATTCATCGTTGCACAGTGAAAATTATGTTAAATGTTTTTAAAAAATCAATTTACACAAAAAATTTTGTCTAAACAATTTAATGAAAAATCACAATAGTAAAAAGATTATTGAAATTTTAATAATGGGATTATTGGAGTAATTAATCTATATTAAAATGTAATATATAAATTTTATTAAATGTAAGTATTGTAAATATTTTGTCTTATAGAATGATTTATAAATTGCTTAGTAATTTTTTTTACTAAGTTTATAAAATATTTTTTGTATATTTCAAAAATTCTTATCATTGCAATAATATTTAGTAGATTGCCAAATTATCAACTAATTTTAACACTAAACATTGTAAAATTTGTAGCGAATTTTGTATATATATATATAAATAAGATAATTCCGATATATATACCTAACATAACTTAATTTATTAAATGTTATTTATTATTTTTAAAGTAAACTATATCAGTAAAAACTTTGTACTGTCTACTATTATGAAAAAAATATTAGAAATCCGCAATATTTATTTTTCGTATTAAAAAAAGAACTTTTCAAATCCTTGCATTTTTGCCGAATATACCATAGAAGTGGGGTTTATAGGGCTATTTATAGGAAGAAAGGAGTATATACGGTTCATGAAAACTTTACAAATAATGCTTATAAATAAAAACATAGAATGACACAATAACTTATAAAATATGTTTACAAAGTTTTATTAGGAATAAGAATGATATAAATACATATGTAAACGAAGTAATAGATAATAATTACAATCTTTCTACACATATTACAAGTGTTATTACATGAGGTACATATTTCATGTAATTCGTTTATTGCATTGCTTTAAATGCACTGAATGCAATCTGCGCACTTTGTATGCTTTGGACATAAATTCCGTCGTTAAAAATGCTATATATCTCAAATAGCTGGGATATACAAAACAAACTAAATAGAATACAAGATCGAAACACTTGTATTTTGTTATATAATATGCTTTACTATTTCTCTATACTTATGTATCATGAAATAATCACTAAGTTTTAAATAATTACTAAGTCTTTTATGCGCTCTCATTTTATGTAAATTATAATTTATGATGGCGCTACTTATTACAGTGACAAATCAATTCAACTCACAATAATTAATATTAACAGGAAGAAACTGAAATTATAACACAATAATATAACATAAAGGCATGTAACAGAATAATTGCGGGAAAATTACCCCCATTCTTTCTATTTTTCCTGACTTCTGCGGCGTAATCCCAGCGCAGTGTATTTGCCAGAGTTATCCTATAACGGTCTTTCTTTACATGTCGTGAGTTAAACAGATATTGTACCGAATATTGTAAGAATACTTTTACTTAGAAATGACTAATAAAAAAGAATCATCTTTTGATGAAATGTACACATATTTTATTAATTATTATAATCCATAATCATTAGAGAGAGAGATGCATTGAAGAAGATCAAACCGAGGATCGAAATATATGTGATATAGTCTAGTGAACTTTATTGAATAAAACTTATATCAATACACTCAAGTCTTGTGTCGGCTCTTATTATTATTATTATACAGTTAATGGTTTGATTTATGAGAGCCTTTAACTTATAATATTTATTAATATATGTATGAAATATAACGAAAAATTCTCTCTATATATAAAGTGATTTGACAGTAGATTTCATGTTTCAATAAACATGAGAACACATTTTTTAATCGGCAAATAATAAAAAAAAATTGATGATTAATTAATAATATAATGCTTTAATAAATTTTTACATTAAAAGAAATTTTGCGCAGATTAGAAATCTGATAGATTTAATCAACACATCTGTTGGAAAATGAACGAATTAATATTCTTCTAGAAGTTACTTATTGTTAGATATATATGATTAATTTATTATATTATATTTCTCTTTTATATTCCTATTATATTTATATATCAACATTTTTCTTAATATTAAAATAATTAGGTCAGCATAACTTTTTAGTGAAAAAATCTAGTAAATATAAATATAAATTAAAGAAGTTTTATCAATCCAATCAAAAATACTAATCAAATTCTTATAAATATAATAGTTTATAGCTATATTATAAATATAATATAGCTATAAACTATTGAGAGTCTAATCAGATAATCAGTGATAATCAGAAATTAATTTTAATCAACATGAATTCTATCACATATATGTTGATATAATCGAAACATTTACAAAACGAGTCGTTGGTGTAATATAAAAATTTGTATTTGGGAAATATTGTCCATTGAGAAATGACAGTGAAATCGATGTCGAATCGACGTCAATTTGATTTCAATGTCGAATCGACATCAATTCGATTACCATTTCTCATTGGGTTGGTAAATATAACTTTAATTTTTATGTCAAGAAGAAGAAAAAATACCAAGGAAGCAAATAAGAACCAAATGAAATTAATTAATAGTAGGCGAAAAGAAGAAGGGACGAAAATGAAATGACAAAGAAATGATGTGAACATTGTGCAAGATCTTTCTGTGAATACCTCGTATAACTGGCGTCACCGCGATTCGCGCGCGTGCTGATATCGAAATAAGTTGGGTGATCTCTGGTACCGGTACTGGACCGTCCTCCTTCTGTTCTCTGCCGTTCTTTTCTGTAACATGTCTTCTATATATAGACATCACGGAACCAGTGTTGTTAGGCGAACCACTTTTTTAACGCATGCGCGTTTAAGTATAGCATCACTGCAATATTACAGTCAGATTTTAACGGGTCTTATAAGTACCCTATTTTAATATTCTTATAAATTGCACAATTCTTTTTTGAAAAATCAATAATAAAAGAATTATAAAGCTAAATAAAATAATAAATATATTTATAAATACATACATAAAGATTCTTTAATCTTCCACTGCGAAATCCCGTGCAAAACAATAGATATGTACTTATCTCTTTATATACGTTACTAGATTTCTCTAATACTGCAATGCGCCTGCGCCAAAAAGACTCGTCTAACAACACTGCCGAACTAGTTTTCGGAATATTTGAAGATGAAGCTTTTTAGAGGCACTTCTTCTCTCGAGCAATGGACATTATTAAATTTTAATTTTCAAGACTAAAATAAAATAAAAAATCTAAAAAATGTAAGAATAATATTAATAATCTTAAACTTCAAAATTTTATTATTATCTACGCTATTCTATTATGATGGAATCTATGTCTTTATAATAGATGTATCCCAGAATGACGAAATATTAGAACAAATATAATTATGATATATGATGACAATAAATATTATATTGTAGAATAGGGGAGTCAGCTACGATCTTAACCTTGACGTATGTTGTCAAAGTCATAACCCTGTAAGTGATTCCCAACAGATTTTAGTCGTTGCTCGTTATTTATTAACAAATGAAGTTGACAATATAAATTGTATTGAAGTAGAATATATTTATTTAATATTTATAGTAAATTTATTCACTATTTTATTCAATAAATCATGGAACAACATAATTGCATCTATATAATAATGATTTTGACTGTGACTACGTTTCAACATACACTGGTAGTATTTGTCAGAATGTGATGACTTTGAAATGGAAACAGAGGCATCCTAAATGTGATTTTCTACGCAAAATAAAGTTCATCTCCTCTGCCATAACAACTGTACGCAAAACTAATGACTATTTATGCGAAGCGAAGTCCATACCCATCCCTTCACTTACGGGTAAAAAGTCGTTTTTAATTAAAGCAAATAATATTATATATAGGTTCAAATTTTTAATCTATCAAACTATTATAAACAATGGATGAGATGAATCTCGCTTTTCGTGGAAAATTGGACGCTTCTAGGCAAGGGGAAACGCGGGATGGATTCCCTTCGCGTTTAAAGAACACCTCTAAACAGGAGGCAGGATGAGAAATGCCTGCTTTAATACAAAAGTACCTGTTTTGGTACAAAAGAAGAACATTGTGTAAATTATATAGCAGAATATATATAGTAAAATAGCATAAATACCTTTTGTTGAAAAATTACATTCTGTTAAAAATTATCTTGTTGTCAGTGCGCTCCTCGTTCTGATGAAATGAACGCACCAAGGTTTATGAAATGTTGACATTAGCAATGGACAAAGACACGGCCATAACCCACAAATCTTTTAATATCTTTGATGAAAATATTCGTGAAAACCTCAAAAGCATTATTAATAACTTTTTATTTTTAATAAATAACGAGCAACGGCTATAACAGGCGTATTGCAGTACTAGTTTCCTGTCGAAGATCATTTAAGGTCATGACCTTAACGTATGTCAAGGTTATCGGAGCTAACTCCCTTATTCTATTTACCGATATCGATTATATATAACAGTAGTTATATTAGTTATAACAATATTTAAAATAAAAAATAAAAATAATTAAAAAATATTAATCTGATGTCACAGTTGATAAAATGGCGGAATTAATGGTAAATATTACAATTTGAAAAAATATTGGAATTTTTAGAATAATATAATTTATGTAACAGAATTTTTCAATTTAAATTATATATTTGACTTTGAATAAATATTTATATATTTTTAAGCAAAATTGACACAACGAATTTCTTTTTATAAATAATGAATTTACAATAGGTGCTTTCTATTTAATGACACAAATGTCGTCTTTATTTCTCACTAAATTCAGAGAAAAAGTAGAATGATGCTTGTATCGACTAAATGGAGGATATCTAGTTAGTCGCCAGTTC
>Ga0157364_1001899_pt1 | contig 18648 bp, 8 predicted proteins | sample AttsexASBM2_FD_111476 | JGI IMG/M metagenome (GOLD analysis project Ga0157364, IMG submission 111476) | Fungus gardens microbial communities from leaf cutter ant in Ribeirão Preto, State of São Paulo, Brazil - Atta sexdens ASBM2 | ecosystem: Host-associated > Fungi > Mycelium > Unclassified ...
GTAATCGCGCAACTCGAAAACCGGGTCTGTCTCATAAACTTTCGTGCAAGCATGGACGTTTGCTTTATTGCCGGAGCTTCTGATATCGCGGCAGTTGGTAGCAACATCGGTAGAAAGGCAGGCAGGCAGCATTATCTTCTCGGTGAGGGTGAGAGAGGGCGAATGCCCTCCCCATGAGATCACCATGGCAACCCCTACACGGCCCGCTACGGCGTCGTGTCCTGCGTGCTTCTATGTCCTGCCAGCATGGCGACTGCTAACCTCCCAAAGTCCTCAAGTGAAGAACGATAATTCGCATCTTTCCTGTCATCCTTGCGTCAACAGTCGCTGCGCTTATATTTGAAAGCAGGTAACAATTGTACAGACAATTTTTTATATGTATAATTTGCGAGAAACATTCTGACAATTTATATACAATTATATTTTTTTAAGTTTTTTATAAGTTATTTTTATAAGTAATATTATTATGTATGTGTGTGTGTGTGTGTGGGTGTGTGTGTGTGTGTGTGTGTGTGTGTGCGTGTGTGTGTGTGTGTGTGTGTGTGTGTGTGTGTGTGTGTGTGTGTGTGTTTGCATGTGAGAGAAAAATATTTGAGATTTGTAATTATAATTATATGATAAAAAATCATGATTAGGAGTTTTATTTTTACAGTTTTTATATCTTATAGTTCTTATTGTTATAATATTTGCAAAAATAATTATATTTGTTTTTTATTCTGTATATCAAAAAGAATTTATATTGTCCCTGAAAATGTATATAAAATTTATCATGCAATTATATAACAGCAAATATTAAACACTTTTCTCTCAGTCTCTATATGTATACAAATGCAAAAACATTATAGGAAATATGTATTTTACAAACTACGTAAATTTAAAAAAAATGTTATATTACTTATAAAAGAAGGTACAAATAATAAAAATATCTATTTTTGTATTTGCAATCAGGAAAATGTTTATAGAGTTTGAAATCAAATACATGCATTTAATTTCGAGAGACACTTCTTTTCCATATTCTGTGAATAGATCAAATTTATTGAGGTGACGATTCTCCATTGCAAAAGTAATTAGCTTCGCTTGCCAAGTCCACTCGTTCAGCGATTCTTTATACGGGCGCTCATCGGCACAGAGGAACGTCCATAGGGAGAAATTAAAAACGTGGCCCCAGGCGGAATTAAGACATATTTTTTAATAAAGCCTGATAGAGATCACGTTCATTGAGGTGACTTTTTCTCCTGGTGAATTCCGCCAGGGTAATTACGTTTAACCGAGAAATTGTCGCAGGATTATAAAAGAGTACCTTTAAAGGAAAAAAATTGTGGGAAAAATTATAAAAAATTTTAATTGCGTAATTAGTATATTTGTTTCACAACTTAAAAAAAAGAAAAAATTGCCACTGAAAAAATTGTACTGATGTAGTATTTTTTCAAAATTAAATTAATAAAAACGAAATCTACAAATTGTCATAGTTTTACAAATACTTAGTGAACTAGAAAATAAATGGCTATATAATATAGAATTTACAGAAATAAATATATAAATTTACGGTAATCAGAAAGAAAAGTAACCATTACTTTCTAGTAATGGTTAAAATAAGAATGAAATGCTTGAAAGTTGGTGGCGGAATGAGAGATTGTGCCGAGTTTCGAAGTAAGTGCACTCCTCAAAGCAGGTTGCAGACCCTGTGGGAGAGGGTAGGCGCTCCCTCGGTAAGCCTGTTAAGGAAGGATTCACGAGTTTCCTCAAAGGAGCCGCGAATATTAAAATCACATTTTAGCTCCCCTAGTTTGACGACAAACTCCGCGAGCAGGCAACGAGGTTAGCCGGGATTAAGCGAGCTTCCGTTGACAAACTTACGGCGTGTTATTACCGTGTACACTGACACGCGCCACTCTAAACTGTCTGCAAACGAGAAATTCTCATGGTGTCATGAAAATTGATTGAGTGTGTATTGTCTCCTAACTATTAGTGAAAATAAAAACTGTAACGCTCTCTTCTTGCTAATTTTAAATTACAACTTGCAAATTACCAGTTTTTACGGCCGCATTATCTATTCAGTATGCACTGCTTATTTTATCCAACTGTCAAGTTATCTTTGAACATGAAATTTCGTTTACTTTAATTCACAGCGAAATAAAATACCGCTTCATTAATTTATCCTGCTGCTGCTGTATTTTATAGCGTTATTGTAGCATTTATAATAGTAATTAAAATGGCATTAAATATGTAATTTAACATTAAATTTACTGTTCTGCCTGTAGAGCATCGGGTATCTTAAAGCAGAGATGCGATTGCAAAAGGTGCACTGAACTCTGTTCTTTTTAAATTTGAAAAAAAAAGCAATAGATGTGTACGTTTTATATGTTCCTTCAACATATCATACAGCAGGATGTTGTGATACGCGTGTTGCTTTTCTGTCTTCCGCAACCACATGATGTACGGGAGCATGCGCGACTTACGGTCGTTTTTGTCGATATTTGACAGCGGTAACTTGAGAGACTCCTAACCGCCCCTACTGTGCTCTCAAGGGACTCCGTATCTAAATGCAGGCATTAATAAATCGTGCGTACACTCGTATACTGACGCGGGAATCGTCGTCGGCGTTAAGTTAGTTTACGCGGTTGGAGGTTCTGATGCATTTATGGAAATGCCCCGCTCCTTGTCCGAGCGCTGTATGCCCAAGGCACAGAGAGATAATTCAACAATTTTCACAGTTCGCACGTCACACTACAGTTACTCGACTATCCAGCGCCAGACACGATGAAAATTCGACGTAATCCACCAGAAATAATCGTGAAACTCTCCGAATAGCAAAAATAATTAAATTATTCTTATGTTTTAACAATCTTCACAATTATTCTCTCTATTTTAATTAAATTAATAAACAACAGGAATTGATGTTGGTATAATTTCAATTTTCGACGCTATATAAATATGAGAAATATGATTCATATCACTTTCCATCATTAAAAAATATAGAGAAATTTTGTTTTACTTGAAATTACACTGAGTTTAATTTCTAAGAATAAGTATAACAAATAATAAAAATGTATGCGTATATATTTTTTTACTTATAATTTATACGTACACGAAAAGTACGGTTTAGTTGAAATATGTAATGTTAATTTAGCTAGATCAAAATCTGAAAATAATTGTAGATAATCGAAACAATTATGCAGAACTCTTAAGCGTCGATGACAATGCTGTAAAAGATTTAACATTCTTGATCAAACATTCTAGATCAAAATCTGAAAATAATCGTAGATAATCGAAACAAATATGCAGAACTCTTAAGCGTCGATGACAATGCTGTAAAAGATTTAACGTTCTAGCAATCAGTTAGAGCGTCTTACATAATCATTTTGATAGTCTAAATAACATTATTTTCAGATCTGTATCTAGCAAAATTTTTTAGCAAAACTATTCCTTCCATGTATAATGATGTTTTGTAAAACTCATAGCACTTCTAAACATTATAAAAAACAGAATTGATACAGGATCTGCGGCTTTCCTATCGCTTATCTCAGATATGCCGCGTGATTTATCCTTCCTTGGGCACGCTGTGTTAAGCACAGTCACGTTGTCGACATAAGCTAAGTCGGGAGCTTACGCCAGTTAATAGCTACGGCCAACTATGCGATACGTGGTAAATCGTCGCTTGATGCGCCGTACGTGCAAGGCAAATCTAGTTATGGTAGCCAGCCTCTCAAGCCGTCTTGCGGCTAATGTGATAGACTGCCATTAGGGGTATCTCGCTGTCGTGGCGAGGGGTCGACGTAATATGGGGTGAGAGCGGGGGTGAACGGCAACACAGAGACTATGACAGGATACGTTAGTTCGGGACTACGCTACGTAGTAAGACGTATTACTTAGGTATGAATTATGCAATACCTTAGCAATGCCTGCCGAATAGCCTTAGCTTCAGCCGTCTTAGAACTTAGGCAAACGGTATCCTCCCTATTGGCAGGAATTTGGTTAAGATACCCGTCTTTACACACGTAGTCAATCGCCTGATTTCCTTTCGTAAACACACGATGGCATCTACTCGAAGTACAAGACACTCTCGGAACACAGCTGAAGGCAAGTGCAAGATTACGTAATGATGTAATGTCGCTATATTGGCTATCGAATGTCCTGGTTAGGAAAGATGTAATTACAAGCTGACATATACGTAAAATGTACATATATGCACGTTTCGAATTATAATTAAAAGTACGCAATTACCCTTATTTATGCTATTAGATCAGTAAAAATTATTGACCGCATTTCTCTTTCGGAAAAGCAAAGTTTATCTAACTGTAAAATCATAAAATGGTGAAACACATTAACTCATTCTTCACGATTGCACGTAAATTTATTCTGCTGCCGATTCTTGGTTGAACAACTATTTACATTCTGATAAGAGGATGTTAAACACAATGATGTCTTCCTTTCCAACGGAACTAAACGTTTCGTACGTTTCATACGTCGTTATATTTTCTCAGCTTTCGTAACTCGCTGCTTCCTGTATAAATTAAATTTACCTATGTTTAATCGGTATGCATTATGGAAACATTCCATTTTGTTAGTATAATTCTCTGTTTAATTATACAATTATTAAAATTTTATTAATTATTTGATTAATTTTAAGAAATTTCTTTAATAAAAACATTTTTTTTATTTAAAAATTACTTTTGTGACGTTATTCACAATCGAAATTTATATTATCATAATCGTTGTACCTCAAATCAGGTATCAGAGTGATAAGATAATCTCCTGTTATACAGAATGCCTTTATTCCTGGAAAATGATTTCCTGTATTAACCGATAGTTACGTGCGATCCTTCTTAGCCGTCTTCTCTATAATACTTCCTGAGAAGAGAATCCGAAGGAACGAGTCGGTAGACGCTAGATGACGGCAGTGCAGAAAGGGAGAGGAAGGGTGCTGAGGAGGCAGTGGGCGTAATGGAGGCTAGTTAAACATTAAGCATCCCCTGATACTTCGCTAACCCCTTACTAACCCTGGTTAAGGTGTATGCAAGGTATACAGCTCTAGGTGGTTTCCTATACCTTACGGACCTTCGTACACATTCTTACTAATTGACGTCTTGCTCGTCTGCATTATGCACTCGTGATTACTCCCGAGCATTCTCTTGCTTAAATATATCCGATCGAGTGGAAATTATCGGTATTGCTTACAAAAGTTGTTTCAAAGTAGAAGCCTTGTACTTATAACGTTACTTATATTTTATTTTTTTCAATTTAACAGATAAATATTAATCATATACTTTTACAATATAAAGAAGTTTTTATTTAATCTTTTTTATTAATACAATATATATAATTTTTTTTTATATGTGAATACACAAGATGAAAGGTTTTTAACTATATTTATTGCTTGTACAATTTATAATCTTTATTAAACCTGTAGTATTAAATTTATACATTTTTAAGTATAAAATTTTTTTAGTATAAAATAACGATATATTGAGTAGAAGCAGTGGCGACTTAAATTACATTAACTATAGATTTAATAATGTTTATTTAATTCTACATTCTAATAAAAAACAAAATTATTTTTATTATTTTGCATTTTTTGATATCTTCTATTTTAATAAAAATGTTAAGTTTCTCATTACGATACCAGAAATAAAAGAATGATAATGAGATCTATCCCTTGATGCTATTTGCCAAGATATAATATAATGGAATAGTCGGTTCAGTTACATTAGTAGAGGTGATTAGCACATTTGGACACGCCTATTCGGCAAAATTCTGTCGTCTAAGCAGACCCTTTTCTACGCTTGATTTCTTTCTGATCACATACAAAAAGCTAAGTACGGATTACGGTTAAAAACAACGAATCTTATCGATTAATGATTTCTATTCTTTTATGTAACACGAAATACGAAGAATAAAATACGATGAAAGGAACGACATTAACTTCGTTCACGAATTTCTTCGTTGAATTTTCGTCACGTTATATCCGCTCTTTTATAGTGGTGAAAAAGAGGGGCGTATAGCGAGAACCGAAAACATGATTAAAGATTCTCCGATGTGGGAGAAAATGGATTTCTGATACGCGTAATGCCACCCTATTTGGAACTATTACGCGTGAGTCCCCAAGTAAGCCCCCTATATCCATTCAGCCCTTGCTGGAAATATATTTACTAGATCAGAAGATACTTACTTGCGACTTGGCACCCACGAATGCCGTACCGGGTGGCAAGTAAACAAAGAGAAGAAAGAATCTTCCTAATTCACTTATTTTTTCTCAGATTATTCATACTAATTCTATATATACTTTTCGTATATTATAAATACGAATGTATTTATAATTGATATATAAATTGTGATGAGATATTGTTTCTATAAATCACGCAAAGCGTGAAAAATTATTTTCGGTCGTTGTCGATAGTTTTCGCAGAGAAAAGAACATTGGCGTTACGGTACGGCGAGAAAAATCGCTAATTGGTACACGAAAAACATAAACAAAACTGCCGTGCGAATGCCGATGATTTACTGCAAGGTTTGATTGAATTCATTCGACTCTGTTTACCCGCTTGCTGCTCGTACAACTCTCGCCCTTCACGGGCCTCCGATGTTTAGCCTTTTTTTTCATTTATACCGTTGATTTTTTTCCTCACTCGCTCGTTCATCCGCTCCGACGTTGCAAAGTTGCTCGCTGTAAAACTGGGAACAGCGAACGATACGAACGTTTTCTGCTACAAGCTACCACTCTCCCCTGTCATCCCGTTGCAGCCTCCAATCCTCACTTTGCCTACTGCTTCGTTTTATTCTATTTGATCCGAGGGAATGGAAAGGTATGCGAACTCCGGAGGGTAGACTAGGGGTATGATTTCGCAATCGAATCGCCTCTGTATATTTTCCTTCGTATCAATTCGTTAGCGAATGCGAACAATTGAAAAATTTCAAACAAACTGCTTTTAAATAATTTTAATTTAAAACTATTATACCGATGTTGGTGCATTAAAATAAGATAAAACAGATTTCTCTATATAAATGAAATTTTAAGTGAAAATCATATCTCTAATAATGCAAAATATATCTTCTTTATTTGAGAAGTGACTTAATAAATTATTAATGAAAATTTACCTGCTTATATAATATTAATTAAATTTTAAAAATACAATAAATATGTTTTAACTAACTATTAATGCACATGATTAATAAATTATATAAAATAGAAATAATTTAAAAAACCAAAAAATATTTATATATGTTTATATATATATATATATATATATATATATATATGTATATATACATACAGAGTGAATCAGAGTCGTTGAATCAACTTTTTATCCTATGAAAAAATTATCGACTTCATACTTAATTGAGTTATAATTTGTATAGTCAATTATTTTCTCATAGAGTAAAAAGCTGGTTCAACGACTCTGATTCATTCTGATATAGATAATACACTCATTACATATATATCTATGCTTATGTAATGAAAAACTTATATATGCAAAAATATTTTACAATTTAAAACATAAGACAGATATCTTGCATTAATGTTTCCATGTAAAGTGTATAGCTATTGCGTGTCCTGAGCGGCGATTCGGAATAGATTTTTCTGAGGCTGACAAGAGCTCGCGAAGGCCGCCAACGGAAGAGAAAAATCTAATAGACTATCGGAATCGAATTTGATCCCCTGTAAGAAACTAGCCCTTCTTCTTGCACGCGTTCGCGTTACGACACCATCGATACTGCCGCCCCATCGAGCCCAGAATGAAATCCAGTTCGCATTTGAATCAGTCGGTAACGCAATCCATTAGCTCCTAACAGCCAATACTTCGAGGACGCGCGGAAGGAAACGATCTCATGTAAGGGAAAAAGAAAGAGAAATAAAGTGCCATGGCGATGGCGCGACGGGAGCGTCGTAAATGATTAGTGTTGCCGATGAACGAATCCCATATAAAAAAGCGAAGATCTATAGCCTACCTATCTTTCCTTTGCCGATCCTGGCAAGCGCACGTCCTTCCTCCCTCTTCATAGAACTCTTTCGCGTAAGTAGGGTCATTTTGTTAGCGTCAAATTCTGAAAGCGGATTGCCCGATTTCTTTGCTGGAAGTGGCGAGCGCAAAACGCTGATCGGAATATTTCAATTACTTCAGACTTTTTATTCAAATATATAATTTCTTTTTATCGCGTTAAACTTTTTTAAATACCCTTTCTTTTCTCTTTCAACTTTATTTCTTTATTTTCGGTTTGCATTTGATTAACAGACATCGCTCTTTTATTTAAAAAATGACACAATTAAAAAATATGATTTTTTTATTATCATAAATAAATCATATAAACATATCCTAATAATAATCATTAAAAGTTACCTAACTTAAAAAAATCATTAAAGCATCACAACTTAAAAAGAATGTTTTTTCAAACAAAATCGTTGTCTTTCATAAAGCGTAGTTTTTTTAAGGATTATGAAACAAAGTAATATAAAACGACAATTGTGATTATGTTAAGAATATATTTTTTTTGCTGATGTTTATTTAATTAACATTAATTTTTGGTCAAGTTAAAAAATAGTATTTTCTCTTCTCTGAGAAATTTAATTTTTTTGATTATGTCACTTTTAAAGAGAGCGACATATAAATGCTTTCAAATTTGCAAGATATTTAAATAGATTGAATATTCATTATCTATATCAAATGATCGAAGTAAACATGATGTAGATATTCAGCCATCGGCGCATTTTATTAAATAACAGTGACACACGATTTCAATATAGATACAAAGTGAAACGTTCTCGATCTGAGGGCGGTTACCGACTCGTTTCCGTTGTCGTCGGCGTCGTTAAAGGGGCGTCTTCGTGCTATTCTCGCAATATCGTAGGTGCAAGTACGGTCGATGGTATTCCTATCTGTAAACGACTAGAGGCAGCGTTGTCGAGCGACGCCTCAGGCGCAACGAAGATATCGTGTTTAGAGCAAGATCCACGGCCGCGATAAGCCATAGTACAATGCTTTGAATACCCATCCAGCATCGCGATAACATCTTAACGTTCTCTAAGAGTAAACGAAATTAAATTCGCTCGACTCTCCGTGAACGCGCAGAAACACGCGCGACATTAGACTGAACTCTCACGCGCGAATCTACCATCTACCTGCCTAAGTTCCACGACTGGATGCGAAAACGCGTGTAACACAAGATCGATACGTTTCTTTCCCTTTCTCTTTCCGTATCGCCGAATTTCCCATCCTCTCGTAGACGTCGTCTCGCCCTTCGTCCTTCACTCCAACGTTCTCTTTTGCGCTCTCACGATGAATGCGTTTCGTTTTTATATTTTCATATTTTCTTTCATATTTTCGAGTTTTATATATTTTTAGCAAGTGAATTAAATACTTTTGGCGACCTGGATAAATAAAATATAAATATAGTCTTAATTTGAAATTTTATGAGTTATGTGTGACTAGATTCTTTAATGCTTTTTTTTGTGTGAAGATCTTTTTTAATGCTTTTGAAGAACTCAAAAAATTATTCGATGTCTTCTCTTATGTCTAAATCACCCACAGATATGCATTTGACACGAAAATTAAATTAGAAGGTAATTAAAAATCTATTTACTCTTGATTAAGAAGTATCAATCAAGTGATCTTTCCGAAATTTCTGCAATCCCTGCGTGAGAGAATTGCAGACAAAAAGGCGTTATTTTAAGGTATGCATTTGATTTTTCCATAAAGTCCCTAGTACTACGGACTCACTCTTCGGAGGGAATGACAATGGCGTCCCATGGGACAAAAAGCCTACCAGCTACGTAGAAAACTACCCCTCCTTCTTGCCAGTGTCGTTGTTGGCATCGCGTCGTCTCGGCCTTTCTGATTGTTTCCTACGCGTTTCCTTCGCTTTCTCGATCCTTCTCAGTCTGACATTCAGCTACCTGATCTCTAAACTCTCCTTGTGCCTCAGTCAACTCTTTCCACCTTTGTAGACACGAACCAATAGGTGAGATGCGACTCAAAAAAATTTCTAAAATTCAATATTCTCGGCGTTTTGCATAATTCATGAAAATTGAGCCTGAGGCTTTTTGGTAGAATCTCCGTATATATGCACTATATATATATATATATCTTTGTACCTCAAAATCCTATCTTACATGACTCCTATATTACAAGTACTTATAAGTACTCAACATGTGTATATTATTATTTTTATATAGTATTTTTTTAAATTAATAATAAAAAGTATATGCAAACATTTTTTTCAGTAATTGTACTTTAAAATATGATATATTAAAATATTACTTTGTATTTAATATTTTTAAGAAGTAAACAATTTTTTTGTTATATTTTAGTTATATTACATATGTTTACAAAAATAGTTATAAAGTATAATATAGAAGAGAAAATTATATTTTATATTTATTGCTTATTATGATGGTATCTTTTCATTGTAAAAATGTATTACAAGAATGTCCTTTGACATTGCGGCAGGACGATGAGAAGTAGCCGCATATTTCGTGCAGTACACAATGCCGTGCAGGCCTATAGGTCGAGAAACACGTAGTCGGGAGTTTAATCTAGAGAAATGCTGAATAATAGAGGAGAGTGGAACGGGACTCGCGATTGGCTTATACAATATTCAGTCTTGCTTTCCAGCCAAGTTCGCGTTCTAATTAAGTTCCCGGCGTTGAAGAGCGTTAAGCACCTTGTCAACCGTTTAACTTTGGTCCCCTCTATACTTGCAGATTCTTCCTCAAGTTCTTTCTCAAATGTAACCAAAACTGCCTCAAGAACGCTGGCAATCCACGTGACATGAGACGGTTCCAGGTAAGTTGTCCGTGTTCATTCTGTTTATCAACCTTAAATACAAATTTGCATGATTAAAATTTAATGGAATGTTGTTTATATACATTAAGAATTTTTATCAAATTTTTATAATTAAAAATATTTATTAAAAGAAAACGAATATACTCACATTAATCAGAATTTATGAATTTGTTGATATATACAAAAACAATCGTATCTTCATAATATAATTTATCTGATAATTCACATGGAGCGATTTACAGCTCTATTTGAGGTATAGTTAATCGCTTTCGGCTTTCCACTCACTTGATTCGAAGACGTTCCAGGTCGTGTCGCAATGCTGAAATACACACTACGCGAGACACTTCTGTCATTCAAGTCACGATTTGCGAAATTATAGGGGCGGACAGACGGAGACGAGGACGCCAAAATTCCACCGCAACATCACGTGACGCCTATCGTCGTAGAGAGTATCGTTCTTCGCATAAACTTTCCGTATATTTGTAGAACTCTATTATTATTCTATATATTTAATTAAGAATCAAAATCATTTCCATAAACGAATATAAACGATAATTCTGATTAGACGACTTTTCTTGACAATCGGCCAAAATTTTCAAATATGCATAATTTAAAAGTAGCCACAATTAATTCTTGGAGCAGCATAATTTTTGCATTCACCTTCACATTCGTTCACCTCTTATCCTATAACAGGCAATCTTGCTTACAAAAACTCTATATTATCTGTATTTTTCTTGTTCTACTGCCAAAATTAAAAAATAAATAATCAATCTTACAAAAATCTTACAAAAGTAAAAAGATACGTCAAATTACATTCAAAATATATACAATAAAAATAAAAAAGCTTATATTTATTTAAAAGATAACTATCAAAAAATGAATAGAAGATTAGTACAGTTAGTCAAAAATCATCAGTCAAAAATCGTGGTCAAAGATCTCAACAATTTGTCCTTTGCATGAATCATCTCTTTTCGTATTATTATATTCGTTTTCTTCTTTTCATGCGTCGGCACAATGACAAATAGAATTAGAATACTCATTGTACTTTTGAATTTGTTTCTGAATTGCTTACTACCGAAAGTTGCGAATTAAAATTTTAGTACAGTCAAAATCTCTCCTGCCATGGGGCAGTGTAGGTTATTGTCGTTTTACTTTAAGTTGGTGGTGATGTTACTCGTCGAGTAATATCGCCAGCACGCGAGAAAGTTGCGAAGTTGCGAAGGACAAAACTTTCGGATATTTTCCAGCCGTTCGCTCGATTTTATAAACGTTCTTCCTGCTTTACTGCGAAAAATCTTTTCAACGCCCATGTGCGATGAATGGCGTAAATACTTTAGCAAGTAATTTTGTTCAGCTTATTAAAAATCTCGTAAATAACTTATGCGTAAATATTTTACGTTACTGTAAGAAAAGATAGTATGTTTTAATATGACTTGCGCAATTATATCGTTGTCAAACGTCGTATGTGCAAGTCACGAATTGCATCTAGTATCTAGTGCAACAAATCAAGTTGTGCATGCTCGTTCATAGAAGATATGATGAACTTGGCTCGGTGTATGACATGCATGACGAGAGAAATGCAATATTAATCACACTAGCGTCTTTTTCACCATTCGTTTTGTTAAGTCAATCACAGATATAAATTTTACAAATTATTAATTTCGAACATTTGTTGAATCATATCGCATTCTAGATCTTCATGTTTCTCAAATACTTTAGGACTTATCGTTTTATAAAATTCATGAAAATAATATTCATGTTTTTAAATATATAATAAGAACATAAAATTTTATTTGATTAAATACACAAACGAGATAAAGAACAATTTCTTTTTATTATTTCATTCATTACGTTACTTATTATATTTCTAATTGTCTTATTTTTCACATTAAGTATTCTTTAAAATCTTTGAAGTGAAATCTAATTCTAAAGAGTGACAAACAGTGACAATTGATTGAAGATTGAAAAATAAAAAATAAAAATGGCTTAATTGTCAATTTTTGAAAATGAGATTTTATTCTTCAGAGTTAGACTTCACTCCAAAAATTTTAGAGAGTACCTGTCTCAAATCGTTTCATTTTTCACATCGGCAAATTTCCATTTTGCCTAACAGGTGGTCATATCTACGCAAGTGGGAGTGGAAGGACCATTACTAGCGGTCTCGGACAATATGTTCGTCCATAACAACAGCAAGCACGGGCGCAGGGCGAAACGTTTGGACCCTAGTGATCCTAGTGAGTACAATAGTAAGTATATGATTCATAAATACTATCAATTAATCAGTATCGTTAAAGAGATAATTTATGCGGAACAGAGCATCGATATCGTCTGCATATTTAATCATGAAACTGTATGAGCATTTACACGATAATTCGATTTGATCGTAAACACCAATTGGCCCGCCATGCAGTTTTTCGTTATTTAATTTTGCACTCAACTGCTATATTCCCCGATAATAATTGCAGTCAGCCTTCACCGTGCTAACAAAGCACTCGCAGAAAATATGATAATTAATTAACGGACGATAATTAAAAAGCCCGGTGCGCACATTAAACGCCCTTATTTATTCAACGTATCGATTTTTCACGGATGATATGATTCACACGCCGCGTCGTAAGCTTTCAACGCTTGTCGATCAAAATCGACTTCCCGAGCGATTCACGTTTGAGGCATTGCCATTCGAATGCTCGCGGCGTGTTGTTTCTCTCGTGCGGCACCCTTCTGGCAAGGGATGGGGTCAGTTTTCTTCGAGATCGGCATAACGACTCGGGAGTCGAGAGCCGTGGCGCAGCGGAATCGTAAGAGGGTTGTAGGAGGGCGCACCGGTAGAATGGGATATATGGAGTCATAGGGCAATTCAGCAAAGTTTGGCGTCGGCCGCGCATACAAACGGCTGATATCGCGCGGCCACCCCCTCGACTGCTCACTCCTCTCTCGCGCAGGCTTCTTCCTCCGTCTTTTCTTCCTACCTATGCCAAGACAAGATGTAAATCAATGGGATGCGGGGAAACGAAGGATTCACGCTCCGTTCCGCGCACTCCTTGTTCCTCCGTCTTATTTTCCTCCACTCTGCTCGCTCGAATTTCGCCCGAGTGCCTGTCCCCCTACTTCTCACCGTGGATTCCAAGGTTCTCGTCTCCACCCGCCACCCGCCACCACGTCAGTTTCTTCTTTTTACCTGGTTGGCTGCCGCGGAGTGCAAAGACACAGAAAGAAAGAGAGTGGAATTGGCCCGCTTCTCTCATCTCGATCTCTGCTTCTCTCATTCAGTTTCCTGCTCTGTCGTACTCGCGCTCTCCACCCCGTGGTTGCCGCGGTGCGTTGGTTTGTGAATGCTAAGTTTAAGCTATCTCGCGCCGCCCTCCTGGTGCCTCTGCGACGCCAATGAAGGTACCAACACATCCACTCTTTCCAAATCCCCCCCCGCGAGCTATCCCCCGAAACGCCGAAACGAGCATACCAATGAGACAGGAAACGCGAGAGAAAGGGGAAGAACGTAGGATGTTGGTATCTCGTGGATTTTGCTGTCATTGTGAACGAATTCTCCCAGTTGCTATACAAATCAAATCTTGATTGTCCATGAAATTTGAAACGCTTGCTTACAATCTATCTTCTCCGACGTTTTATAACGCATTTCCTATTTGACAAAACATCGTTGCTGATTTCATTTTATGCTTTATGTGCTTTTATCTTCTTTTTTAAATTTAATTTATGACATGAGAGACAGACGATTGTAAATTTTGTAGAAACTTCAAACTCATTTCATGTAACGGAAAAATATGAGATACTGTTTCTGTTTATACCATATTAAAAAGTAATAAGCCAAAAATTTAATCATCGGAATTCAATGAAACGACATCGACGAGTGTTCACTGTTCCGATTAAATATTAGTGATACGATTATGCATCATTATATGCTTACGCTAAAATAAAACCCGGTTTGTCTGATAAATTTCTCGAGTCTTTACCACGGCGAATGAAGTTATCGCGTGATCTCACAGTGATCAAAGAGAATCGGGCCGAACGTGTCGGAGTACAACGGCTCTTCGACTTCGACGATAGTTCAGTGGCAAAAGAGGGGTACGAGAGGGTTGGGAGTAACACATCCCTTACCATTCAGTGGCGCGGAGGATTTTATTTATTCCGGGTTGGTACGCTTGTTCCTTGGTCTCCTCTACTGAATCCCTCTTTCAACCCTCCACCTCTTTCTCTCCTTTCTCTCTCGCTTTCTCTCCACCCTCGCGGCGGCCCGCACCGCGCCGCTCGACAATTCTCTATCAGGATGGTTGCCAACACGGCTGGTCTCTTTAACGACTTTCTCGTACATTGAACGCAATAAATACCAATGTCCCATTGAGGAATACCCATTTGCGTAGGACCACACTTGCAACTCTTTAACGCTCCTGTTGTGATTGTCACTTGTTGACTTTATTTTTTATCCGATGAATAAAATTGTACACGGTGCACTCTTTCTAATTGTATACATAATACAATTTTATTATAGAAATTTCATTCCGGAATTTATATTCGAAGTATCTTATTGATTTCACGTAATGTAATAATTATTTTATTATTAGCCTATATAAAGCCAAAAATGGATAACCGTTGATTGTAAAGAAATTACCGTTAATAATATTTTTTAAAAATATTTTTAAATACGTACAGATATAAACAATGTCGCGATCTTTCAAGCTGCCGAGATTTATCGATGTGACGGCACATAAGCACTCGAAGTGGAAAGTGTTTGAGCATCACTGAGAGCAATATACCATGATGTCAGCCACTCTGCCGTGGCTCCGCTTCGCCCAGGGTCGGTGCCGGGGGTGGCTTGGCTTCGCCGGGGTACAAAATGATATCATTGGGTTATAAATTCCAAGCAGAGACACCGTCGGCCCGATCGCCCCCTCCCTTTCCTTCTTGTTACAACCCTTCTCTGAGCTTTCCAACCCTCTTCCTCGTATTCTCTCTTTCTCTCATCGTCTCTTTCTGCCATTCTCCTTCATAGTTTCTCTTTCATTTTCCGCCTCTTTCTCACTTTCACAAGTCCCGCGACCTCGAAAACTTGCCTGCCACGCTGGAAAATATATCTGCCACTCGGCCTCAACCGAATAAACAGAATATTCAGATAATTTTCCATATCCTATTTCTTCCCTCTCGTCAGTCGGGAGTTATTTTCAAGAATACTTGGTTTTATCTAATTCTCAACTTATAATTTTTTTATTATGAGAGGATTGATAGTAATTTTTTGAAGATTGTTATAAGATCGTTAATATTCAACCTAATTATGCCTTAAAGAAATTTTAGCGCCATATATTTCACACAAATTGTGAATCTAATTAAATGTAATAAAATTAAATGTTGAAAATATAGTAGTATTTTTATGTTATGAATTTAGGTTTATATCCACCAATACCTCTCCAAACACCGTGCATAAAAGCGATATCGCCTAATGAAGGTTGGACGTCGGGTGGATCTACCGTCATAATTATCGGAGAAAATTTCTTCGATGGCTTGCAAGTAGTTTTTGGATCAATGCTAGTTTGGAGCGAGGTCAGTAATTTATAATAATTTTAATATATATAATAATGTTAATTGTTGACATGTCTAATTTTAATAACGATAAATATAAAAATGTATTTGTTGTTTTACAGTTTATCACTCCACACGCGATCAAGGTGCAGGCACCGGCGCGACAAATACCTGGAGTCGTTGACGTTACGTTACATTACAAAAGCAAGCAATTCTGTAAAGGAGCGCCTGGTAGATTTGTCTATGTTTGTAAGTATAAATAAGAAGGCCAGATACCTGTCTTTTGCAAAAAATCTACGCGAATAATAATTGTCGCGAAAAGATTATGACACTGCCCGATCACGCAGTAATAGCAAACGAACCATTACTGAATTTTCCAGCGGTAAACGAACCTACGATCGACTACGGCTTCCAAAGGTTACAGAAACTGGTTCCACGGCATCCCGGTGACCCTGAAAAGCTTCCGAAAGAGATAGTACTGAAGAGGGCGGCGGATCTAGCGGAAGCCATTTATAGTATGCCTAAGAGCGGAAACATGGGGATTGCTGGAGCACCCAGAAGTCCAGGTTCGGTGCATGCATCCGCACCTCCCACTTCCAGTTCAGCAACAGCCTTTAATTCGTATACGGGGCAACTTGCAGTGACGGTGCAGGAAAACGGTAGCGCGGCAAAATGGACGGACGGTATGTACGACATTTTTTTTTATCAACAATATTTCTTTAAAATATCCTTTAAAAACACTCGTATCATTTTCATATTAGATAATATATATATATATATGTATATATTTATTATACAATACAATTTATAATAGTAAAATACGATCTCTTCTCCATAGAGACTCGTACCAATCAAGATGCAGATGCTCCCTGAGTTAAATTTATTAGGCAACCACTCACGACTTGAAATACTGACGAGTTCGTCTGACGGGCAGGTTTCTATTTCTAGACGGTAGTTCCGTGACGACAGGAGCTGCTGCTGACGGTGGAGGCGGCGGCGGCGGCGGCGGTGGCGGTAGCGGTGGTAGCGTCGGAACCAACGTCGGCGGTAGCGCCGATGCCTATAGACAAAGCAGCAGCGCAAGTCCACGTGGTGTCGTAACCGGTGGTGGTTATTGCGGTAGTTCAGCCAGCACACCACACAGTCATAGTACTAATGGAAGTTATTCTGTCGCCAATCCGTATACCGGCAGTCCAACTCTCTACACCTCACGTAAGTCTCCTACGTTCTTTCTTTCTCTATCCCTGCAGACGATCCCATGTCTGTACAGTGTCGCTGCAATATTCGCAAAATCCAAATTGTGCCGGAATGAAATATAACTTCTTAAATTAGATGACTTTTACAATTGGAGCATAAAGTCGATTAAAACGTAAATTAAATTGCAGTGTGATAAAAAATGCTATGAATGTTCAATAATGCAAATTAGTGCTAAGATTTAATATTCGTAAAATCTTATCTTTGTTATATTTATATACGCTTTTGAACGTTGTTATAATATATATTGTATATAATATATATTGTATACACTAGAAAAATGTTTTATCAATAAAAATTTTATTGTTACAACAAAAATTTTGTTAAAATGTACTGAACAAAAGTGTAAACTAAGTTGATTAATTAATGTAAACAAATATTTTTGTTATTTATAAAATAAAAAGATGCATTTTATATAAAAATGACTGAATTCTTTGTTATATAATCAAAATATTTAGTTAAAAAATATCTTAACTAAACAGTTTTGCTGAAAGTATTGATCTTCAGCGCAACTTGAAACGAAGAAACCTAACACTTATATACGTTCACATATCCAACACGCATGATATTTTTTTCTATTTAATATTATCATTCGATGCACGCACTTATGATTTTCCTTTATGTGGCATTTTCGTTTTAGCGCACGAACAATACGGCATATTCTATACATCCGGGGATGGGAGTGCGTTCGCCCCCGTAGTACGACCACCGACCACCTCAGTCCCACCGCACTGGCCCACACAGCACCACCTCGCCACAGCCGCCCAGTAACCGCTAACCGTCCACCATCACCACCAACACCACCATCATCACCACCACCATCACCCTTCGCACTGTGATTAAAGAATTATGAGAGACGACATTTGAGAATGTACGTACACTTATTTACGACGCGATAGTAATCTTATTATAGAACATTGTCAATTTTCAAATTAAATTTAAACTGCATTTTTCATAATACATACGTCTTTATAACTCAATATTGTATTAATTAATAGCTTCAATTTCTTTAACAAAAGTGACATATGTATTTTATAGTAACAAAATTTAATTTTCTTGGAATAAAAGTGCTAATATGATACATGTA
>Ga0157364_1001900_pt1 | contig 18638 bp, 11 predicted proteins | sample AttsexASBM2_FD_111476 | JGI IMG/M metagenome (GOLD analysis project Ga0157364, IMG submission 111476) | Fungus gardens microbial communities from leaf cutter ant in Ribeirão Preto, State of São Paulo, Brazil - Atta sexdens ASBM2 | ecosystem: Host-associated > Fungi > Mycelium > Unclassified ...
AAAAAAAAAAATAAAAAAAAAAAAAAATATAAAATTACACATTCAAAAAAAAAGAGTTATTTTTATATATAAATATATATATATATATATATATATATATATATATATATATATATATAAAACTTTTAACTAACGTATCTAGATAAATGTAGAGAAACGATAGCGCTAATGAGAACCGATTAGTCGATTATTATATATATTTTATCATACACTATTGTATATATGTAAATATATATATAGTGCTTTAGAAATATATATATATATATATACTAAAAATACAATCATATTCCTTCCCCGACTGTTAATAAGCGTACAATAGATATTGTAATAAAACGAAAATAACAAATGAGATCGTGCTTTAAATGGAATCTTTGACAAGTATCTTCATCTCGAATGACATTATCCTATTTTACATCGATTTTTATATTTAACAAGAGTTTAATATATTAAAAAAATTGATTCTTTATTACAGGCATCAGGAAAACGACATGCAACTTGAGATATATAAAAAGCTTATTATAATCCATTGATAAATAAATAATAAACGCGTTTTACGGCGTACAAGGCACGCAGGTTCACATATTTATACTACCTACAATATATCTTAGATAACTTACACAATAACAGTATGTCGTAAATAAAAGCAAAGTCTGGCTTAAAGCCGATTATGTGATTCCGCAGAAATTGCTTTTACTTTCTTAACGTTCAATAAAAGCCTCTCATGTCTTACAACGCTAAAACCTACTTTACATGCATACATCCTTGCTTATTAATAACGTCTCATTATTCATATTTCTCGCAATACACAGGTGACACTTTGAAATTGTGTCATCAAGATCAAAAGAGATAGACAGCATCAATCAAAAGTTTCGCAAAACGGTAATGAGTTAAAAATATATAAAAACCGGCAGTCCATTACAGAGTCCATATAAATGCCCAGTTTCAATTATTTCCGGTCGAGCTGACGAAATTTACGTTCTTTTCATTGATTGTTTAATGGATTAGGACGATGCAAATCGTACAGCCGAACGGAAATAGAAATCCCATGCAAATCGATTTTTGACGATTGCAATTTAGTCATAAAATACAGAACGCGTTTATCAAAAATGAAAAATATAATAAGAGTTGAGCAATTTCATATTGTAAAAATCTGATTTAAAAAACGCTAATATATCAAGCACATCTGAATAAGAGAATGAAATGTTCCAAAATTTTATAATTCGATACAGAACTAATATTTAAATTCTTGACCATTTATCTAAGATTTATAATTTTATCTGAATTTACATATTTAAAAATCATGTATCAAGCATTACTCTAAAAATTTAAAAGAATTTGAAAAACGCGGAGTCATTTTAAAAAACGCGAACTGTATGATATACTACTTGATGAACAATTATTTGATTGAACAATTATTCATAATTAACACTGTACAGCTAAACTTCTACAAATTCTAAAAATATACATATAATGTTATTCTGAGATAATATGACTAGTACCAGACTCTGCCATAACTGCGCCAAATGTCTCTTGGAAATTTCTTACATCTTGGTAATACTGTCCGAGCATAAAACTGCTACCTCCACTGAAATATATAATCCAATATATATTATGTATAATAACGTTGTAAAATCAAATGCAAAAAGTTCATTTCAAATTTCACCAAACAATCGAAATAATCTGCATGCAATCGTTATAGAAAAATCTTATGATATTCGTTAATTAACTGATTGAGCCAATTAATCGTGTTTGATTAACAAGATAATATTTTTTCCATTAAAAAATTAGATAATCCACCAAATAACAATATTTCTAAATTAGAAATGCATGTTTTTTTACTGGATAATACCTTTAAACTTATCCTTTTCACTTATTAAAGATTTTCAATCTTTCATCAATCTGTCATCAAATCTTTCCTTCATCGATTTTATAAAAATGCTATTTGATAATCGTTTTACTTACTTTGTTGCCCTTTCTCTCACGGGTGGAGAATGATTTGATGGTGTTTTCCGGACAGGCGGCAAATCAATCAATTGATCGACACTACCCATAATAGCATTAGCACCCACACGTTTCCCCGTTCGCCAGCGTTGAATTAACCATTTCATCCTATGTATACTGATTATAGCAAACACAGCAATCCTGAAACGCACCTTCCTGTTGCGAGACAATCGTGCGTAAGAGCGTTGATCTTGAGTCAATTGCGCAAGTACACATAATGTGTTTTCCTCGCAATACTGATAGCTGCCGACAATGCATAACAGGTACTTCTTCTGATAAGCCAACGCTTTCCGTCTACTTTCCACTCGTAAATATTTGCCGTAGAAGTTTTGTAACTGGAAAATTCACATATTCTATTTACTTTGCAGTCTAATCATTAAATGTGAATAATATAATATTAAATGTTAATAATAATCATTAAAAGTTAAATTCAATTTTCAATTATAGTTAATTATTAATTATGAAATCTCGACACACAAATTATTATAAAAAAATATTAAAATTAAATCATTATTAGCAACTTCTTTTAATTCTAAGATACAAGAATTGAATCACTTCAATTTTAGATTAATTAGATTTAAATAATTAAATGAAATGTTATACCCTCTCGATAGGAATTGTCTGCTGGCTTGAAGCATGTGTATTTTTTAGTTTTTTCAGCTGCCCCTCGAGCAACTTTACACGTTGCATCGATAATTCTCTATCTGTTCTCATCCTGCCGATTTTATCGTCGAGATTACTGTTCTCAATAGCGTATTTCTCAACTGTTTCGCTTAATTCCTTAATTTTTTGCATAAAATTTGTGGGGATATCCTTGGTATTTTCAATTAAATCCTTGAATTTTCTTTCTTTTTCTTTTGAAATTGCTATTCTCATATTGAGTTCCGTCTCTCGTTCTTTCAAGGAATCCACTGTACGCGTAAGCTTCAACTCTCGATTTGAGGATTCTTTTAATTCCTGTCTCGCACGATTTATATCGGTCTCCAGCTCTATTCTGATTTCTCGAGCGTCATTGATCTCTCTGCGCAATTCTTTGATCTCATCGAGTTCAGCATTTCGTTGACCTTGCTTCATGTTTTCAGTCAACATCTTTATCTGTTCTTGCAAATAATTACAGTGCTCTTCTCGTGCTTTCAATTCCTCTGCAGTTCTCCGCAGATCTGCCTCTAGAATTTCTTTCAATCCATTGGTTAACGCCAAGCTGCTAATTAGTCTTTCTTGTTCCTCCGTCGCGATCTCTAATCGCTTCTCGTATTTACTCATCTCATTCTCTAGTTTCTTTATATTCTCCTTTAATTGCGCATTGTGCTTTCGACTTTCTTCAAGATTTCCGCTTGTTCTTAAATACAGAAGAAAAGATTAGGAAACAAAATATTGTTTTTGGAATATAGTTACCTTGTTTGATAAAATATGATAAAATATAATTAAATTCTATCGGTTAATATCAACATTATAATGAAAAGATTATGAGCAGATAAATTTAAGTACTACATAAATTAAAAATTAACTTAAAATTAGTACATACCTCTCCGATTCATTTTGCGCGGTTGCAGCAAAATTTGACAAGTTTCTACTGATGTTTTCAATTTCTATCGATTTTCTTATTGACATCAATTGTGAATCCAAATTAATTTGCTGTTGTCTCATCGACGCTAGATCATTACGAAGCTTCTCCTCGTTATCCAGAGAGGCTTTCAACTTTGTTTGCAGAAATTCGATCAACTCAGTATCCTGTATTCGTCCTACTTCCGCCATCCGACGATGCTCCTCTATCTCCATCCTCAAGAACTTCACCACATCTCTTTCTGAGAGAAGTTCCTTATCCAGCTTGACCACCTTCTTCATCTCTTCCGTTAAATCTGCCTTTAGTTGCAGAATACGATCCTCATACTCAGCGATCTGATGTCTCATTATATCTCGTTCGACTTCTAAGTCATCTTTTAATTTCTTCAATGATTCGTTGTCCTTACATACTTCATTATTTCTTTGCTGATAATCTTCCATTACTACTCCATCCACAACCTCGTCGTCCTTAATTACTTGCATAATTTGTTTATCCAATCGTGCAGAAAGATTCAATTCTCGCTGGACCATATCTTCGATATCACTGTCGTCCTGCGAACGTCGCACAGAAGCATCCTTCAGCTCCAATTCCTTTTGCAAGCTCAGCATCATATCTCTCAATTCCTCGTTCAGCCTGCGTTCTTCCTTCAATTTTCTTCTCAATTCTACAATATTACCAGATTCCTTCATTTTGTTTTGAATAGTCTCCAGTGCTCGATGCAGGCTCTTACTATCATCGCTCATCTGCCTGATTACCTTGTCTTTTTCCTTCAGGAACTCCTGCAAATGATGAATCTCTTGGTCCTTGTTGCTAGAAGATGATGGCGAGGAAGTTCCCGACTGAACGTCACTCATTCGTCTCGCCATCTCTTCCAACTTACGGATTACCTGATCCCGGTTATTCAAACCATCCGTCAATCGTAGGATTTCGTCCTGCAACTCGGCAATTTCTTGCTCACGCGCGTGAACCTTTGTCTTAAATTCGTACAGTTGCTTGTTCTCGTTCTCTATCTCAATATTGCGCGTCTGAAGAGTTTCCAATGCGATATCTTTATCTAGGACAAGTTCCTTGAATCTTTGTAATTCTTGTGTCATATCTTGCAAAGAATTGTTCCTTTTCATCTGATCCTTTTCTCTATCTTCAATTTCTCTCTTCAACTTCGTATTCTCTGCATTTAATTCTGTAATGATCCTTTCATTCACCTGCATTCTGTCATTTTGATCTTCGAGCTCATCCGACTTCAGTTTCAGAATGTTTTCTACTTCCTCTAAATCTTTCTTTATTTTACTTTCTGACGCCTGAGCCAACTCGTATTGTCCTCTATAGAAATTTTTATCTCGCACCAAGTTTTCGACAGTTTCCTTGAACTCATCTTGCAAGTTTTGATATTGTTTCTGCAAGGTGACTAATTCCATTTCGTACTTGTTCAAAAAATCAGATTTTAAATCTAATTCGTGTTGTAGAACTTGCAATTGATTTGATAAGTTTTCGATTTCCTTCACTTTCTCATTGAATAATTCCTCGGCTCGCTGAGAGTCTTCAATAATGTCGTTGTTTTTGGGAGATGATAATTTTGTCTCCTCTCCGGAACGATGCAATTCCATTCCCGAGTGACTGACATTCCCGTTGCTATAACTATGTGTATTGGAATGCAAATCTAACGGTGGTACTTGCGTGTCTATCTTATCTACATCGAGCAAAGGTGTTTCTAAAGTATTGAGACTGTTCATCTGTAACGTATTCTTCGATGAGGACGTAGGAACTTTAAAACTAGAGACATTATGCGATGTTGTTAGTGTCATATTAGGTGCTCTAGTAGCTTCAGGGAATTCTTCACATTCCGAATGAATAGAGAGAATGTCGCTCAACGTTCGCGCGCTGTTCTTGGCCTCTGCTTGCTTTGTTAGTTCTCGCAGCTGCACATCATCCAAAGCGAGTGATGAATAGACATTCAATTGTTTCTCCCTTTTAGAGAGTTGCTCCTTTAAATGATCGATTTCTTCGTTTTTATCAGCCAATATGGTATCGATTAACTGCGGCAATTCTAACTGAGTATGCTCTTGCGTTCCAAGTTTTATTTGTAGCATTTTTTTTTCCTCTTGAACGAGCTTTAATTGATCTTTCAGCCGCTCGATTTTTTGCAGTGCGCCATTTTCCGATTGAACAAAATTTTCCATTTCTGCTTCCTTCTCTGCCAACATCTGATTAGTCCTTTCAAGTTGGGTTTTCAGCTCTTTCAATTCTATCTCTTTATCAGTAATGGTTTGTTCCAGGGAATGATATTTCGTGGTAGCTTCGTGTAATTGTAACTCTAAACGAGATGTCGCTTGCTTCTGAGCGAAAGGTGCGCTCTGTTTGTGCTGCTCCAGGCGACCACGCATTGTTTCAATTTGAAATAATTGCTCAGATGCAGTTTGATGCAAGATCTCTTGTTCCGTTAATAATTCCTCGTTCTGATTTTTCATCGTTGTCAACTGCATCTCCAGATCCTTGATCCTCTTGAATGCTACTTCCTCCGCACGTGCATGTTTTAGCATTTTATCTTTCAGCTTGAGTATTTGATCCAGCGGTAACATCGGCGGCGAGGACGGATCATCTGGTGTCAAACATCTCGTTGCATCTATTTGCTCCCTGATCGATACATCTTCGCTCGGTTGGCTCAAACTTAAATTGGAACCACACATATGCGCAGATTCCATCTCTCGAATTCTCTTATCTAATTGATTTTGCATCTCATGCAATTCTGCTTTCATCTGCTTCAAGACAGATGAATTGACGTTGAAATGTTCTGAACTTAACTTGTGTTTATTCAATTCCTCCTAAAAATATAAAGAGCTTTCTCGTAACCATTTTCCCTCCATTTGTATTGTTTATGCATTTGTTCACTTTACTTACTTGCAAATGATTAATTTGCTCGTTCAGATGCCTGTTCTCACTACCAGATTTAATTGCATCCAACTCTTGAACTAGTTCTTGTTGATTCTTCGTTTGCGCGGTTATCACGGTTTCCAATTGATTAATTTGCATTTGCAAGGACTCTTCTCTTTCAATTTTAGCTTGCAATTGCTGCTCCAAGTCAGCAATGATATCTCGCAAAACCCATATTTTATCCACTGCAGCCTTCAATTCACTCTCCTTTTCTGATTTCTTCGCCTCGGTGTCGGACATTAATGATGACATCTCTCTCATCTGAGATTCGAGAGCCTCCACCTAGAAAATCACACATACATACATATATGCGATTAACGCATCGGTTTTACAGGATGTCACCTATATTTCCAGTCAAGCATGACCCAACATGTAAAGCATGGGGAGATATGGTATGTATTATATCTACTTATATTTATTTTAAGCTAATGTACAGTGGATAAGAAACAAAAATAATTATATAATTATCTAATTAATAATAAAAAAATAATGTTGTTACTAAAAAATAAAAATTACTCAAGATGATAAATAAATATGATATATAATTCTATAAGTAGTCTGAACTTTTTTTTTTATTACGACACATTTAAACACTTTACTTCAAGATTATTCAAAAAATTTGTAAAATATTTTAATGCATTTTGGTAGTTATGTTGTAAATGTAGATAAATAGGTAAATTGTTACATAACTCATTAAAATATTTTGATAAATGTGGATACTTTTCTTAGCCACTGTATGACGATGAAAAGTCGTAGAAAAAGTTAAAAAATCAAATTAAATATAACACTCACAGCTGCATTGATGTCAGTCATTTGAAGCTCAGGGATGTCTGTTCTTTCAGATGATAGCTCAGACTGCTTTGTGCGACAAACAGAAAACCAAAACCAGAGTGCAGAAAAAAATTTGTGTTAATACAATTAGTCGTGATGCGTGATACTAATTACTGGCGATACAATTAATTTCCGATAGCCCTTTCAATTGGTAATTAAACTTACATTCTATATTATACTATTTTCAAAACAATTATCTTAAGGAATCTGCTGGTCAAAGTACATGTTTTACAAAATACGTATTTTAGGACTAGAATTTAGGAATATAGAATTCATATTTATGACACTATAAAATTTTATCTATTTTCTAATATATTCTAATATTGGATAAATTATGTGATCCATTTTTCAAAGATCAATCTGCAATCTTTTTCCAGCAGTTTTAAGTTTATGTTAAGTTTATATATTAAATAAAAAAACCACAGAACCTAGTTAAATCTTAAAAATGGCAGTCATTATGCCAGTTGAAATTTTCTGGTTAGTGCAGTAATTACTACAGCGAATTAAGAAAGTTGGTATTAAATTAATCTTTAATTAGCCATAAGTTAAATTATTGCATGGTATTTCCTTTGGATTCATACTTTATTAACATTTTTTAATTTAAAGAATCAAAAATGTCTGTTTTTGATTATTCTAAGAATAATTATACTGCAAAAAAGTTTTGGTATATATTAAAGACAATATTTTTCAATATTCAGTATATATAAATATTGTCCATCAATTGGCATTAATTAAGGATTAATTGAATAATAAACCCTAAAGCTAACCATAGCGGGTGATTATAAAAAGCATATCGTGTTTATACTCAACAAAAAATATTATATTTTCGTCACGTTTCAAAAAAAATAAAGTAAGCACAATGAAAACTTTTACCTCAGAAGTAATACGCATATCTCTTTCTTTGTCGCGTTCGCGTTCCTTAAGCTGTTCTTGCAAAAAACGAATTTGTTTCGCAGCTTCATCTCGTTCCATTTCGCGCTCGCTCGCTTGCTCATCCAGAAACCGACGGGTTGCTCGTAACTGCTTGTCCGCTGCCTCAATCTAAACAAACGTGTATAGTTCTAGTTAGAGGTAATTATCGTGTCCCATACGCAACAATATGCGCATGTGATAAAAGTTATTAACTTAAAATAGAATAGTTTAATTGCTGCACTATTTAAGCCATTTTCATGTAACAATAGTCAGTTATATATCTATATATATAAGAAAAAAAGATAATCATTCTTTTAAAATTTTTTAGAATTAAGATTTATATATAAAAAAATTATATTAATTAGGAAATTAATTAAATCAATGCTTTAAATATTTCAAAAGAGATAAAGATAGAAACATCATATTTTTTAAATCAAATAAGAAAATTTATTTGATTTAAAAAAATGATTTTCAAATCAAAGAAATTTTTTTTTAACTATATAGCAAAAAAACATTTCTTTGAATCAAAGAAACCTTTCTCTGGATGAATACTTTAATAATATTATACTTTAATCATTTAATTAATTCTATGTCTACTCTATCTCCTCCCCCATTCATAATAAAATAAAATAGTATAAAAGAAAATAAGCTGAACTATAAAACTATGTTAGTAATACCGAATAATCTTTCGGGGAAGGATATTGAAAATAAAACGAAAAAAAATGATTATTCCAATATTAAAATATAAATATAATTATTTAATGTAAAAAATTATTTGATGCCGAAAATTAAGATATCAAAATAAAAAATAGAAAATTACTATTTTTTTAAACAATTTTATATAAAAGTCAAATATATTTGAATACCAAGTTAATTGTCAAATATATATGACTACAAAATTAGAGGATATATAAAAATTATGCTTCAACAAATTTTGATTATAATAAAATAAGTAACATAATAAGAAAAATCTATAACGGAAAATTCAGATATAGTGATACATTAAGACATCTACAATATAGCATGCAAAGCAATTATTATATCTTGCAACAACATGCAACATTATATTTTAAAATATAGTAATAATTATATATACTTTTTAGTTTAGACTATATGTGCAATTATTGCTATAGACAGGAATTAGAAATGAGATAAATGACATTTCAATGAAAATTTGTGTTATTCTTCTTAATTGTAACGAAATGTTATAAATATTAATTTAGTTTCAATCTACAAGTAACTTACGGACAGCATTTACAGTAATATTAGTAATTCTATAATTTACCTTTTTGCAGCAAACCCTGTGAATGTATGGGGTAGGAGTAGGTTCTAAAGGTACCTGCTGGCAAGACAATAGAACGCCAATCAATCTTTTAAAACCTGCATCACAGAGCTCTGCACTTTTGATTTGGAAGATGCCTTTTATTGATTAATTAAATAATTGTTTTACTAATGAATAGTATTTTTTAATAAATTTTAAACTGCCACATGTGCACAATGTTCTAATTTCTGATTGCTTTATAAATTACTGAAGAACACTATCATTATTTCATACAGGATGTATAAAGAATGAATATTAAATTAAGTGAGTATATCTTTAAATTGCTAGAAAGTTCAAAATCTAATTAATAAAGCTCAATAAAACTAAGAATTTTCGTATTTAAAAATCATGGAATAATAAGAATGAAGAAACAAAATTTCAATAAAAATTAAAAATTAAGTTTAAAGTAGCACATATAGATTTAAAAGCCTATGATTTCACAGATAAAATATGCAAAGATTTTTGGAAATGAAAGAATTTAAATATTTCGCTTTCTTAAAATACTCCATAATATATATACATAACACACAACATAATAATTCTTTCTAATTTTGGTACTACTTATCAAAAGAAATATTAAAATATCAAAATAATAAACATATACGAATAATATTAACAAATTGTACTACATTGTATAAAATAATGTGCTATAACAAATAAAAATGATGTTAATTGTTGATACGGTAAAATACGTATAAATATTATAAACACGAAGCTTATAGATATACAGAAATGTGTAGACTTAATGAATTACAAAGACAAGTTTTCAATACACCGCAATGTTCATCACCGTACTGTCATACCAAGATCGAATAATTAGAAATCATGCAACAATGCACTTTCAATGAAAATAATAAATAAACGATTTTACCTGTTGTTGTAAATCTTCCCTCTCTTTCCTAGCGTCATCTATTAGTTTATCATTTTGCCTGCATAATTCTTCTATTAATTGCAATAAATAAGATATGTCACCACCACCGTTAGATAATACATGTCTAGCTGTAATTTCAATTTAAAAAAAAAAGTCAATCATATAGGAAAAATATAAAGAAATAAAAAGAAATAAAAATATAAAGAATAAAAAATTTTAAAAATATTTGAGACACAGAATAACAATCTATACATTCAAGTTCAAAATTTTAATTTGAAATGATATGATCAATTTGAAATTTAAAAAGTATAAATATAAATGATTATTCATTTTTAATATATATATAAAATACATATATACAATATATATATTTATTTAAATTACATAAAAATTTACCTTTTTCTTGCACTTGCGAAAAATCTTGCAACACAATATCGCCTCTAGAAAGATCGCTTTCACCATATCCTTCCGTGATAATTTCTTTTTTGCTTTCCGCGCTAATCAACTTTCGTTGAAGTTCCAAAATATGTACTTTTAATTGTTCTACTTCTTCTTGATAATTTATGATCAAAGCCTCAGCATGATTTAGTTTCAAGGAGAGCGCTTCATTAATTTCATTAATTTTGCTTGCTAAGAGATCATCATTTGACGACAATGTGATCTTATTCTCGCTCTCAAACATTGACAGATTGAGGACTTGTGTGCTATCAGACTTCAAGCGTCTCAAACAAGCTTTTAGCTCTTTTTTTAATATTTCGTCTGTGTCTTCATCAAATAAATTCTGCAACATTTTGTTATCGCTGTTAATAATGGAAGCTATTTTTGTGGATTGCGGAGCAAAGTGAACCCTCTTGATCCGTTGGTTTGATGGATTCTTATGCGATATTTCAGACAAAACGGTGTTGTTACTTTTATTTAAATTCTCTTTATCGATAAAAGTGGACTCTGACAATTGTCTTTTTAAAACTTCATTAATCAGAGTATTATTAACTTCTTCTTCACAAACAGAGAAATAGTTAACTAATTCTCCAATTAGATTCTTAAGAGTTACACATGTCTTCCACAGACTATCCCTGATAAAAACGAGATATAACATATTCAAGCAATGATTATATAGTTAATACATATTATACGTAATCATATTATATAACAGGAAAAAACTCTAAATGTCTTTTCAATGTATGTGTTAAATTAATTTAAATATAAAATATTTCAATTTTAGACATTTTTTAAATGATTAAATTGTTTATCTGTTAAATCATAAAATAATGTTTCAATATTTACCTTTCTTCCATGATATTTTCTAAAGCTTCGACACGACTAATTTCTTGCTTGTCACCAGTATTCGTTTTAAGACTGGTAATTTCCTTTTGATGTTGCTCAAGCATTCGTGTTATAATGCAACTGTGTTCATCCTTCAGACGAGATAATTCAGTGGTATGTATTTTTTTCAATTCCTGAATTTCTTGTTTAGCGTTGGATGTGAATTTATCTCTCAGTTCTAATAATTCGATCGGCCAATTATCTTCTTTGTCTGTTTCCACCGATAATAGTACCTACACAATTTTAACAGATTTTACAATAAGCATCTTCTATATAATAATGCCTAATAAGCCAAATACATTAGCCACAAGTTTTACAGCAACATTTAAAAATTATCATATTCTGAAAATAACCGAAATGATTTAATTCGATTTAATCTGTTATTCTGAACCCAGTTTTTACACATAATCCACATCTACCTGAAATTGTTCTTGAAGAGCGTTGACAATATCCTGTCTAGCTAGCGCAATCTGCTCTTCTAGTTGATGATTATATGCATCACGCAGACTCGACAATTCACCATTTTCCAATACTTCCCATTCTGTCTGACAATACTACATGCAAAGGAAGTCACACGGCAATACGTTAGTTACAAATAAATTTACATTTTAATATAAGTTATCGGAATGGAGCACAATTAATCTATTTGTTGTTGCACAATAACAAAAAATGTATTAATTACAATAAATGAGATCACAAACGTTACTGATCACAGAAGATCATGAAAACAGCATTAAGATGAGAAATGTAGTGATAATGCATTCTGATCACACCATGCGTTTACAACTTCATACATGAATTTTCAGCACATATTAAAAATAAGAATTGCTGTTGTTGACATATCAGTATAACAGTCACTATAAATGAACAATTTTTCCTCACCTGGTGCACAGTAGGTACAATCAATGTATGCTTCAATTTTGCCTCGATATCGTGAATTTGACACTCATACAATTCTTTCTGTTGTTTGAGCATTTTCTCATAATCAGCCTTGACATTCTGAATTTCATTCACTTTCAGTTCTAATTCCTTTTGTAATGCTTGGATGCTACCCTCATATTCTGTTTCAAGACGTGCTTGATTTTCAGCATCCAGAATCTTGCTTCTCAGAGATTCTTCGATGGCACTAGGTGTTGCTGCTCGGGAGTTCGACACATTTAAACAATCTCCGGCACCACCAAAATACAAATCGTCTGTTAGCTCCTCGGTTTCGCTGTCGTTGTCGGAAATCCGTTTGGACTGTTGACTAAAGACTTCCTCAGAATACTGTTTTTCCATTTGCAAGCATTTTTGCTCGAAATATGTCCTTAGTTCTTCCATCTCTTTAGTATGGCGTGCTTCGAGTTCGGTCCTCAGATCGTTTAGGCTTGCATTACCATCCTTAAGGGATAGAAAATATAATTTAAAACATATATATATACATATATATATATATATATATATATATATATATATATATATATACATATATATACATATATAAAACAGTTCTGCCCAATGCAGTAAAGAATATATACACAAATATTGTTTTAAATTGAATGAAAGTGAAAACGACTTGCCTTGAAATTTTGCAGCAACGAACGCAGTCTGCTGATTTCTTTCGCAGAATCCGTTTTAACAGATTCCAGTTCTGCTTTACGTCGATTCATCAACTCTTCGATTTCCTGGCTTAGCTTTTCCTTCTCTGTCCACAAATTTTCCAAAGATCTTTGCAGTGAGTTTTCGCTATTCTGTGGCAAAGTGACATTCTCCCTGGAGGATTGCGCCTTAGTGATTACTATTTTCTCGCACAATGCATAATAATGAGATAATTTTAATTTAACTTCGTCCAAATTCGGCTTGTTCTCTAAAATTTGTTGTAACTCTTCATATAAGTTTTCGTTGTTCTTCAGATAATTATTTGTATCTATTAATGTGTCGGCAATATTCAATTCCAAAATTTTTTTCTGGCTTGCTGTACTTTGATTTAATATACTATCATCCAAGTTCTGAGTTTCTTTCAAATGCTTGGATGAAATCGTGCTGTTCAAGGAGGTATTCATTTTACTGCTATCGCTTAACCCCAAAGTCTGATTCAATCTTTCTTCAAATTCGGCGCACTGTGCCCATGCATGAGCCAAGCCATTCGTTAATTGCTGGCACTGCATTTCCATCTGTTTTGTTTTTTCCGTCGTTTCAATCAAATCTTTCCTATATCTCGCATTCTCTGTTTCTTTCTCCTCCAATAGTAGCTTTAGGCTTTCTATTTCCCGTTGTTGCTTTTCTATTTGCCAAGCTGAATCGCTCTCGATATTCACCAGAACATTTTTCGAAGAATTCTGAATGGAAGCATCACTAGATGTTACATGACTGAATTCCCTCAATGAAATGACTTCCTGTTGAAGTTTGTCACATGCATTTTTCATATCCTTTAGTTGTTTCTCATATGTTTTCTTTGCGATATTGGCTTCTTCCAGTTTGTTGTTCGTTTTGGCCAAATCTGTCTCAAGAACAGAAACTTTCTCGACTAACAGCTGTTCTATCTCCATCTTCTCCTCAAGTTTTCGTTTTGTCAGCTGATGCTGAATAGCTTCTTCGTCAAAAGTCTTATACATGGTTTCTCCTAATTCACTGACTGTGCTTACACTTGTAGCATCCAATCGAGATAAGGACTTCTCCAAATCTCCAATGTATAATCTACCGCTCAAAGTCCTATCGTGCACTTGACTGTTTTCAATAATCGATTGTGCTGTGGAATATCTGTACGATAGATCATCCAACTTAAATTTCAGCGTATTATTCTCCTGTTTCAATGCAGCAGCATTCGACAAAGCTTGCTCCAGTGATCGCTCAATACTCTCCTTAGATTCTAAAATACTCATGGAAGTGATGTGCTTCGACGTCATTTCCTCCAATTGAATTTTATGCAATTTGATCTGTTCATTCAACAATTCCTTCTCTTTCTGAAAATGAAGATTTTGCATACGTCGTTCGTTTTCTGCTTCAAATTTTAATTCGTCAAGTTTCACTTTGTATAGATGAACTTCTGATTGAGCAACCTTCTGCGACTCTGCACGATTTACCAATTCGAGTTTTAATGCCTCGACAGTTTTCTTGTAGTGACATAACTGCGTTTGAAAGACGGACAGTTCCTTGGCATGTCTGCTCTCTAAATCCGGTAATTCCTTATTTAAACGATCGGCTATCATTTTGTTTTCGTTCTTCAATACTTTCATGTACTCTTCATGTTTGGCTTTTATATTCGTAATTTCAGCCTCATATTTTAAAGTTAATTCCTACGAATAAAAAATCAATATAAGAAATCTTTTTTTTTTAATTGCTATAACAACTTGGCTATGAATATTTTTCATCACCTGTATCATCTTCAAAATTCGTTAAAAATATTCATAAACTAAAAATTTATAGATTAGTTATAGAAAACAAATTCTTATAAAATACTTACTTTTAATTCTTGCTGGTGGCGTATTGCGTTAGCGTTTGTCACTGTGGTAAATTTATTCAAGATATGCTGCATATCCTGTTTGATTTTATCAACTCGTGCCTCATACTGTTTTTGTTGCTCCAACGTCTCATCGATATTCAGATTTTTCTCTGCGGCGCTAAGACGAATTTGTTCATTCAGATTATTTATTTGTACTTTGTAATCATTGATTTCTGCATTTTGTGTTTCTCTCTCCATCTCCAATGTCTGTACGTGTTTACGAATATCCGTCAAATGCGCGTTTAATCGGCGAATTATCCCTTCCTGATCACTCATCGTTGTTTCCAAAGCCTTAATCTAAAACATTCGAGACAATGTTGGACATTTATAGCAAAGTTATTAATAACTATAAAATGTAAAAAACGTGTCATTTACTTTTTGTTGCAAGTTCACGTTGTCTATCGTAGGATTGTTCAATTGAATAGAGTTCAAAGCATTAAGTTGTGCTGTTACAGAGTCTCTTGCAGATAATGCTTGTTCCAAAGATGATGTTAAATGTTCTATCAAAGTGTCACGTTGATTTACTGCCTTTTCAAACTCTTGCAACTATTTTATGAAAAACACAACATTATTTAATGTCAATCAAAAATGTCATCTTATAACAATATTTACAAATAAAAATAAAATGTAAGCTATATAAAATATTTAAAAAATTTATTTAATAAAAAATTTATTTAATAATAAAATTATATGCTATCTACACTAACATTATAACTGCTGTTATTATCAAAATCAAAAAGTGAGAGTTTAATATATTTTAAAATATTATAATATTAAAAGTATATAAAATAAGTGATAAATATATGTTCTATGACTTAACATAAAAAAATTGTTTATGGACAAAGAGATATAACATACTTTTATGTGATATAAAGATATAATATCTCTTCCATGTATACTGCTGCCCCGGCTCTGCGATGAGTTTGGAGATGATGTCTCTGCTCGTAAATGATCAATCTCTGCATTTAAGGCTCCAACTATAGCTTCTTTTCCCTGCAATAATTCCTCCAATTCTGCGACTCGTCCTGCCAGTCCTTCCAAATCAGCATCTGCCTCTCCCTCGCTTATACTAACACTGCTGTGTGTTATATCCCTTGAGGATATGGCTTCAATTATCTAATAGAGAACATGAAGCAATTATGTAGAAACGCTGCAAATCAAATAAACATTCAGACAAGTGAGTTATTTTTTTTTCTTACACCAGATTCCTTATGTAGCATAGATTTCTCATTATGCAACGACTCATCATCGGATTGTTCCACATACTCCATGTTTCCACTTTTGTCTTTACTCGATCGTTTCACTTTATATTTTTCCAACTATAACAATCAAGATATAACTCTTAAGCAACTGATCATTGTTAGTAACCAAAGACAAAATGTTCCTAATGCAAAAGAGAACTCTCTATAATGAATGCTTTCTAGCAAGAGACACAGTGAATCTTTACATGTGTTAATGTTAAACAAAAATGATATGATCACTCTGAATCACTCTATATCTCTTGCTAGAAAGCACCAAATGTCTCTCCAAAATTAAAGTGATAAAAACAGACAAGCAATACGCGGAATGTAAAAATAATAATATAAACAAATAAGGCTTTATTCCAATTGTTCCAAGCAAGTAGTAAGGGTAGGTACACTAGAAGTGGTATGGATAATGAATAGAAGGAACACTTACCATTTCTCTGCCGGCCTCCAGCGAGCGTTTTCTACGCTCGTCCTCATCCTGCGTCGCGCTCATCCTGACGGAATCTGCGCATCGACGTACATGAAGGATGCAAAACTAAATATTTATCAGTTACAAATTCACAGCTTGTCATCCGCTACATTTCAAATTTAACACCTCCGCGATGATCGATCTTGATTGCCAGCTGTCATAAGGTCTTTGTTCGTACCACGGTATCGCTTGCTTCGCCAAATCAAACAATAAAAGAATAAACCTCCGAAGAGCAATCGAAATTGATAAAACACTCAACGAAAGCGATTGGAAAAACGGTTGGTCAGTTGTTCTGTCTAAAACGGTCGCGCGTCAGTCGTACCAACTTTTAAAGATCGCTAGATTACAAAATATGTTAGATTCAGGCTGCTGTCTCATAGGCCTAGTTTCCACCAATGATTTAAATCAACTACAATATTCTCTTGTTATAATCAAACGACAAAGGAATATTCGACTGTAGTTGGTTGGTTTTTAAGGCCATTCTACATTGGTCATATCATAGACGTCGCAAATCACAAGCTTGTTGTTTCAGCCAATCCGATACTTCAATTTTAAAGTCGCATGCTTACGACGCTTCTGACGCTACATTCTGGGGATCGATTCTATATCTTGAAATGAGAGAGTCGATTCTGTATCTTCAAACAAGGTAAAAATTACATAAGCGAGCAAATTTACTAGGTGTTGACCAATGAAATAGTCAGTATTCTAATAAATTCGCTCATTTTTATAATTTTCACCATTTCAAGATACAGAATCGATCCTCAGATATATGACGAATGTCGAACATAGTGTGAATCCTACATTTCAAGTACGCTAAGTTCATTCATCAGAATCAACAAATCGTAAGCCGTAAGAAATTAGCCAGCTAAGTGTGAGAAGAATAATTGGTTAATTTCTTACGGTTTACCGCTTACGACTTTATTGTAGAACAGGCCTTAAGGCCATTCTATAATGGGCAGTAGTAGTAGTGAATAGTAAGGAATAGAAATCAATCAAGCATAGTCAAATGTGAGAAGGATAATCAACTATGATTAATTGATTTCGATTTCTACGCCTACTCTTTAATTCACTACTGCTACTTGTAGCAGTAGTATTGTAGAATGGGCTTTAGGCTCGTTCTACAATTAGTCGTATGTCGGAGTCGGGTGTTGTGCGCACTGAATTGTCGAATGAAGTTGTCGCAAGTCGGTTATCGTTGTCGGAATAGAATTTGGTCAATTCCCACCTTTTCCGACTAGATGAAATATAACCTTCGGACACATTTGTATGAATATATTTATATTATATTATGGAATCACTGAATGTAAATGAAATAATTATTGATTTTGTTCGCGAACATTGCTTGTATGATAAATGCGATGTAGATTTTAAAAATGTTAACCAAAAAAGAAATCTGTAGAAAAAATATCCACAAATTTGAGAACCTGTTATGATATATTTCAGGTAATTTTTTATTTGTTAAATTATTATTTAATATAAAAATATTTTGTAATTTAATTCTTTTGTATCAAACTTAAGAAATGCTTATAAGAGCTGAGTGAATTTGTGTATATAAATTTATTCAAGTTGAATAACTTGAATAATATATGTTTTGATCCTTTTCAATATCATAATTAAATTAATGCACAGTAGTCGTCAAGCAAGTGGAATCGCATTATTCTACAATCATATAATTTGCGTCCAAATTAAT
>Ga0157364_1001901_pt1 | contig 18633 bp, 13 predicted proteins | sample AttsexASBM2_FD_111476 | JGI IMG/M metagenome (GOLD analysis project Ga0157364, IMG submission 111476) | Fungus gardens microbial communities from leaf cutter ant in Ribeirão Preto, State of São Paulo, Brazil - Atta sexdens ASBM2 | ecosystem: Host-associated > Fungi > Mycelium > Unclassified ...
ACATGCTGGCCTCATGTTATACTCATGGTCATTTAGGGTAGGGTGCACAGTAGCTAGCACAGACCATGGGTAATAGTATATAAGGTAGACTACTTTGTATTAGGAACTTTATCAAGTTCTCTTGTGTCACTCAATACAAGAGTTAGTTCTTTGCTTAAAATACTTTGAGCATTGAATCATAACACTTTGAACATTCCAAATGTTTATTCAAATGATAGATATATCTGACTTTAGAGAAATTTTGATGACTTGCAGTTTTGAAGTGAGAATAACATTGTCAAAAATTTGATTTTGCTTGATGATATTTTTTACATTACTTGAAGAAAGACATTTCTGAGATATATTATGAGGGAAATAAGAAATGCTTATTATTTTCAAATAAAACTTGAACTGTGAAAGTTCTTCAACTTTCATACTTAGAAAGTTAATATTGTTTATGTTTTTAACGTAATTTTCATGATGTTGGCTAGTTTGATATTTTTGAAATATTTAGAGATTTAATTAACCTCTTTTAGCAATTTAGCAGAGATAGAGAGGGAATTTTCTCGATATTTGGTGAAATCAGTTTATCAATGGACTTATTGTTTTTGTTGAAAGCTAGTGATATTTTTAGAGTGAATTTCACTGAAATTTTCTGCCTAAGTGTTTGAATTTTTATCAGCAATAAGTAAATTCTATTTAAACTGATAAATAAAAGAAATAAAGTTCCAAATTATCTCACCAATGTCATTGAAATTCTTAAGGTTGTTAGAAATCAACTTGTTTGTTAGTAATATATTTAGCAATGAAGTTTAAGAAGTCCTTGATGTTTTTAAAATCTGATGCCAGATATTTAATAGATCTATGAAGTGATATTAAGTAAAAGTTTCTATTTCAAAGTTCAGGTTTCATAAGAACATTTGGGTCATACAATAGTTGAATATTAATGACTGGATTATCAATACAAAGAGAACCTGAGATAAAATGCTTGATCGGAATATGTTTTTTTCTTATATCGTTGTTAGGGCTAGCTACTATACTAGCATGAATTATTTACTTCAATGTCCTTATTCAAACTATTGTTGTATTTTATTCTTTCATGATATACAACTAAAGATTTGATTGAGAACATAAAATATTCTTGTATTTGTTGAAGAGAATACAGTTGGTAAATTGAAGATTTGTTAAATTTATTAAAGAAAAAAAGAATTTATTTCCAAAGTCTCTTATAAATACTATCTTATATTTAATAAACATTATATTATATTTTAATTTAATTATATTTGTTTTAATTTATACTTTTTAATTTTTTCTTATTAAAGTTAAAAACAATAAATTTTATTTATATATTATATAAAAATATAAAAAGTTTTAAAATAATTTAATATAATATAAACTATTAACTTAATTAAGTTTTCTTATATAAACTTTATTTTTTAATATTAATTATAATTTTTATTTTATTTTAAGTATTATTTAAAATGTTAGTAATTATACTATTTTATTTACTAAATATTTTGAGTATTTTTAAAAAAATAAGTTAAAATTAAAAATTATTTTATTATTTATATTTTGTATATTTAAATAATACAAGTTGTCAATTAAAAACCTATTATCAGATTTAAATAATAAAATATAAATTATATTTAAATTTAAACAAAATAAAAGATAATAAATAACTTAAAATAACTTAATATAAAATTTTAACTAATAAAAATAAAAGTTAACTAAAGTATATATTAAAAAAATTTTAATTTTTTTAAAAAATATTCTTACTAAATAAATTTTTATTCTTAATATTTAATAATTATTTCAATATTTAATTTAAATATCTAAATAATAAAAAAGTTATTATTTATTAACTAAGTAGAATATATTAGGCATTATCTTTATTTAAATTTCAAAAAACTTTAAATTAAAATATACAAATTTCTTTGGAGAAATTAACTAATTATATTAAAAATTTCCTAGTTAACTTAAATAATAATAAAAAGTTAATTTATTAATATAACTTTTTATTTAAGATAAAATCATAAGTATGTCACTGTCTTTTCTTATACTACCATCTCATATAGTAGTATCTATAAGAGACTTAGAGAATAAATTCACTTCTATTACTTTGAACACATCTCCAATGCAAATCTTTGAATTATTTAGGAATTTGTCAATGTCCTCAATAAATTCTTTCATTGCATATCACGAAAAGATGGAATGCAACAATATCATAATCATTGATGAGGAAATAGATGACATTTCTCCTGCTTTGTCCTATGAGGAAGAGTAGGAGAAAGCATTTCAAGTCAGCAAGGCAGCTGAACAGCAGAACAATATGAAGTTTAAAGGTGGTAGCCTCAATGCATCCAAATTAACCCCTCAATGTGTTCTTAATGAAGAACAACACTCCTATCCTACTTGTGGTTCAACTATATACATTGAAGATGATAACGACATTAACATTCAGCTCCCATATGACCCTCAGGCGCCTACAGAACCGGAACTCTGGGATGGTAATTTTCACCCTATTTCACTTCATGAATCCATTGAGCATATTGTCTCAGACACTAAAAAAAGGACACCCTCAACTTCATAGCAAGGTATATATTCAACAAACAGGTAGAATCTTTGAAATTGAATGATCTTGAAGATTTTAATAATATTAGAGAAGCTATCTGGAACTTCATTTCTTTGGTTTACAGTACTAACTGGAATTCTCTTCATGCTGACAAACAGTCCAATATGCTCAGAAGGAATAATCTGGTGAATATAGAAAAAATCCCTCCACCTATTCCTGCTAAATCTTAGAAGAAAGTTAATGTCATCTCAAAGTATTTCAAGAACATCAAACTGGCTACCAATTCCAAACAATCTCTGAAATCATATGCCCAAGCTTCGAAGCAGAACATTGATACATTTGAGGTTATCAAAATCAAAGAAGCATTTCTCTCCATTGGTGCAAAGAAAATAAATCAAATTAATAACATTGTCAAAGGTACTCCTAAAACTAAACCTCGCATTCAGATAACCACAAAGGGTCCTTTAAGAAAGCATGTCATTATTCCTATAGACAGCGATAACAATGCCAGTTTCATGAAAAACTTTTCCACTTATGTCACTAACATTAACAGAGCCCTTAGAAATGCAAAATCTGAGGTTCTGGTGGACTTTATTTGTTCAGACCTCTTAGGTATCATGGTCATTACTAATAAAGTATCCCTTTAGTCAGACCTACAGATCATCAAACAATATGTCAAGAATTCAGACAATATCAACACCCTTCAAGTTGAAGTTCCTCGTCTACCTCAGTCAAAGTCCTATCTCAAGATAATAGGCATCACTTTCTTTCCACATGGTAGCTCTCAAGACCGTCTTAACCCCAGTGATGTCGAGACCATCATCAAACAAAACCAGATTTTCGACAACATTACTTTAACTTCTAAACTACAAGTTATCAAAGTGTTACCTAAATCCAACATGTCTATCATTTGGATAGATATTTGGGACATCCAAAGTGATAGCAGGGCTAAGAGTCTTATCAACTGATGCTTCAATGTTGGAAAGTATATTGTGACTATTAGAGGTGCTAACATGAAACCTGGAGTACTGCAATGTAAAAATTGCTGGAAATGAGGTCACTCTATGTTCTCATGCAGAATTCAAGGTTCCAAATGTGCCAAATGCAACAGTTCTCACAAATCCGAAAACTACTGTGAATTCAGCTGGTGTTGCAAAGCTAATGCAAAGATGAATCCCCTGCATCTAGAAATGAAAAAAGGCTAACCATGTTCACACACTTTCAAATGTTCCAATTGCTGGGGCAAACATCAAGTGGATTCAAACTTATGTCCTTTCTGGAGACATAGGTTCAACAGAGAGTGGCACCAGAAGAAATACACTGAGATCCATGAAAACAGGTCCAAATCGATTTGTTCAACCATGAACAACAACTCTCAACAATGATTCTAAACAGCATAAAGGTTTTCTCTCAGAACATTCGAAAGAATTCACTAATCATCAACACTATCCTTGAGACCCAATCACAATTTGATATTATTTTCATCCAAGAGCCTCCATGGTCCATCACTTGCACGATCCCAAGTGTCTCAAATTGCGAAAGAAAAATCCTAGTTAAGACATTTCACCATTCAAGCTAGCTTTCTTTTGCCAGAATGTTTTCAAATCAGCCAGATGCCCCTAGAGTCTTGGTATATATCAACATCTGTCTTTTATCTCTACAATTTTCTCTTCAAAATGACATTATTAACCACAAGGATATTCTTTTTATCTCTTTTATCAATAACCAGAATAACTACGTTTGCTCATTTATTATGAATGTTTACTCTGATTCTTCTCATTTGGCCTTAAAGTATCTCAAGAATACTAAGGTAAACATCAATAACCTGCTCATTATGACTGGCGATTTCAATATTAGGGATAGTTTATGGGATCCATCATTTTCTTACCATTTCTCTATCAGTGATGATCTTATTATTATAGCTGATTTTTTCAATTTGGACTTATCAACTCCAACTAACCCTACTTTCACTAGATACTCTGACACCAAAGGGGAGGCTAATTCAGTAATAGATCTTATGTTTCTTTGTAGTGGGTCTACTGAACTCAACAACCACTCAATTCACCCTGATTGGCATCTATTATCTGATCATGTTCCCCTCACAGTAACCATCCCAATTGCTGAAGAATATATTACTTCATCCAAACTTTCAATTCCAAAAAAGAGTAAAGAAAAAGCCACCTTCATCAAAGGAACTACAGCAGTTATCAAAAACCTCGACACCTCTAACCTAACAAATAGTGTCAAGCTGGAAAACCTAGTCAATCTATTCGGGTCAAGAATCGAACATACATGGGAAAAGAATACTAAGCAAACCAGGATAACAAAACACTCTAAGCAATGGTAGAATGAAGAGTGCAGTCAGGCATTAAACAAGTATAGGACATCAAGAAGTCTCGGAGACTGGAAATCTTTCATGAAAGTGGTCAAAACCACCAAAAGAACCTTCTTCGACATCAAGATTCAAGAGATAGCCAAAAAGAGTCAAGGCCCTTGGGAACTCATGAGTTGGGTCAACAAACACAAACTACTTGCTATTGAGGCTATCAAATATAACAATCAGCCATGCCTCACTCTCAACTCTTTTTGAAACGCTCTTCACTCCACCTTCAATACCATACTCCACTGACATATCGACATCGAAATCCTAGATAAGATTGGTGATAAACCAAAAGCACTATGAACACCTTTTTCCAATGAAGAATTCAAGCATGCTATCTGCAATTGCAACAACTCATCAATGCCAGGTCCAGATAAGTTATTGTGGAACCATCTCAAGTTCATTCTCAATCAGGACAAATGTCTTAGTAATATTGTCAACATTGCAAATACTTGCATCAATCTAGGTCACTGGCCAAATCATTTCAAGAAGTCATCAACAGTTGTCATCTCTAAACCTAACAAATAATCATATAATCACCCTAAGTCATTCCAACCTATCATACTCCTCAATATGTTGGGCAAGCTCATTGAAAAGGTTATTGGTGAGAGGCTTCAATTTCATGTCACAGCAAACAACTTCATTTATCCGAGCCAGCTAGAAGGGTTGAAATTTAAGTCTATTACAAATACAGATATCGCTCTTATGCACATCATATATTCAGGCTGGGTCAAGAACATCTCAACCAGCATCTTAGCTTTCAACATTGCGCAATTCTTCCCATCTCTCAATCATCACTTTTTAACTCATATCCTTCAGAAAGTAGGCCTAGACATTCACGTTATTAACTTCTTCTCCAACTATCTCATCGATAGAAAAACCAACTATGTATAGAACAATTTTCATTCCCCATGTTTGAGGTAAATGTTGGAGTTGGCCAGGGGTCTACTCTTTCCCCTATTTTGTCTGCTCTTTATCTTTCCTTTCTTCTTTATATTTTAGAAAACCATCTGAAAAATCTTAACATTCCTGTATCTATCATTTATTTTGTGGATGATGAACTATTCATCTCTCAGAACAAATTGCTTGACATTTCTAAATCTCATCTTTTTTGTAGCTACAATGTAATGATCAAACTTCTGGACAAGTTTGGCCTTGCTGTAGAACATTCTAAAACTAAAGTCTTCCATTTCAACAGATCGCATGGCTTCTTTGACCCTCTCCTCTTTGACCTCTCATCCATTGGAGGCCCTGTTCTAGTTCCCAAAAACTCATGGAAGTATTTGGGATTCATCTTTGACAGGAAGCTTTCCTTTCACCAACATATCGACTACTACTCCAACAAGGCAATATCTACAGTTAAGTGCATGAAAATTCTTGGAAACTCATTGTACAGCATCATTCTGACACAGAAATGTCCTCTCTACAGGTGTTGCATCCTCCCCATCACTCTATATGGTTTCCAACTGTGGTTCTACAATCATGCTTCTCTTTCGTACTCACTGAAAATCCTGAACAAAATACAGAGAAGAGCTGCCATTTGAATACTAGGTGCTTTCAAGATGTCTCCTTCAAAAGGTATTGAAGTGATCACAGGCCTCATTCCTATAAGACTTCATCTTCAAAAACTCGTGGGTAGATTGCAATTACGCTCACTAACACTTCCTCCCAATCATTTTATTCAAATGCTTATGGATTTGTTCTTCAGCTTGCTCAAACATCAACATTCCATATCACTCAAATCTCTCACTAGTCGTCAAAGGTCTAATGTCAAAGGGCACTTGGTAGACTCAAACAACAAGTTATATAGAATCTTTCCTTTCTTTTCCCCTCTTTATCCAGAACTTTCTCCAGGTTCTAGAATTATTGACAATTTTTCAGACTGTTTTTCTTTCAATTTAGCTACTAGAAATAAAAATGATAAAATCCGCTTCCGACAACTTGACAATATAGTTCTTGAGTTATCCTCTTCCCCAACAGATACTAGCATCAAGAATGACATTGCTACATCCATCTCACATGTGCACATAGCCAACCATCCAGTTATCAAAACGTTACACCATATAGCCTTCGTTACAACCACTGAAGCCAAACTTTTCGCAATTAGGTACGGCATTAACCAGGCCTGTACCAAGGAAAACGTTTTCAAAATCATCATTGTCACTGACTCCATCCATGTGGCCAAGAAGATATTCAACACATCATCACACTCTTACCAAAGTCATGTTGTGGTCATACTCAGCAAACTTCGTCACCTCTTTGCTAACAATCAAAACAGTTTGATAGAATTCTAGGAGTGTTCTAGTTGACTCAACTGGAGTTTACATAAGGCAGTTGATAAGAACTCTAAGTTATCCAATCCCTTGTCTATTTACCCATGTAAGATATCATGGGATTACTGCAAAAAAATTGATTGCGACAATATTATCAACAATTGGAAAATAACCTTCCAGGCCTTGGATGGTAAAGGGAGTCAATTTCTTGACCTAATGGATGACAACTTCAATGTCATTGAACCTTCTTACACCAAAGGAGATCTGTGGCTTCAAACATTTGGTCACTCAAACTTGTTATGTGTATGCGCTATGAGAGCAATCACTAACCATGCTCCGATTGGTGAATACTAACTTAGATTTTTCCCTAGTGAAGAATTTAGGTGCCTCTGTAGAAACTACCCTATAGAATCAAGGAAACATATCCTTCATGACTATATGAAATTTAATAGGTATTAGAACTCCAAACTATCATGTTTTTAGTGGTTAACCCAAATACCTTTTCTTTTATAAATAGCTCTACTTCGACTGTTTTAGGTTGACCTTAGAAAAAGTCTTATCCCTTTTTTCTCTTTATTTCCTTTTATTCTGCTTATACAATTAGTCTTTTTCTTTCATTTATTTATTTTCTATTTAATACAAAAAAATTTCTACTATTATTTTTTAGTACTAATAGTTATTTTATTTTTAATAGCTATTTTTCTCATTACTTTTTAATATTATATTAAATTTATCTTAAATATATAAACTTAATTTTATAACAATAATATAAATAACTATTCTTATTTATATTTATCAAATATATAAAATAATATATATAGTTAATAATTTATAAAATTAATACTATAATAATTAGATAATTAATAGTTTATTAAGTAATTTTATAATAACTATATACAGGTAAATAAATATAATACTGAAAAAAAAGCTAAGTTATAAAAGAAAATATAAATATAAAAAGTTCTTTTTATTCTTTAAAATTAGATATATGAAAAGTTATTTTTTATTATAATTTTAAGAAAATATACTTAGAAAATAAGTTAATAAAGCAAATTTAAATTTTTTTTGTTAACTATTAAATAAAAATACTATTTTTCTTTATTAAAATAATTCCATAATTTAATACTATTGTTAATATTATTATAAATAACTTAATAGTATATTTTGACAACTAGTTAATTATATAAATAGATATAAAATATACAATATAATTATTAATATTATAAATCTTAATATTCTGAAATTTAAAATAATATAATTTGAAAAATTATCATAAAACCAATTTTCTAAAGAAAATTTCTTGTTTAACAAAGAAAAAACAAAGCAAAATTTATTATACTTATTACTTGTATTAATAAAAAAAACTTTTGAAATGTAAAAATTGTTTTAAAATAAAATTAATCAAAAAGATTTAGTAATTGATAAGAAATTGAAAATTATTATAGATAATAAACAATTATATAGTTTTTTTTAAGTATAGATAAATAAGAATTAGTTCAGTAATAGCTTTAATACTTTTTATAAATAAAGTGTAAAAAGCTTCTATAATCTAAATAACTTCTTTATATTGTATTTCTTTAAAATATTAAATAAATAGTAAAAAAAACATATAATATTTATATAAATATTATTTTTAAAGAGAAATAAAATTTCTTATGAAATTTCTAAGTATCTTTATATATTTAACAGTTAAAATACTTTTAAGTAATCTTAAAAAGTAAATATGGTTTACTTAAAGAGAATAAATCTAGTAAAGAAAAGATAAATGCTTTATATAATCTAGAAAAGTGAAAAACTCTAGTTTTGTTATATTTTATAAAAGAAACTAAGTCTTGTTTAACTTCAATGTTAATATTATAAAATAAAAAAAATTATTTCATAAATACTTAGTTTTTTCATTAACCAGATAATTATTGAAAAACTTTAAAACTTTGTGATTAAAACTTATTTTATTTAAAATAAAAGAGAAAATTTAATAATTGAGAAAAGAAAAGAACTAGATAATATTAAAAACAATAGTACTGATATATAAATCTAAATAAATAATATGAGTTAAAACTACTTTAGTGTTGGTAAAAGTTAGCAAAAATAAATGAAATTATTAAAGATCAATATTAGTTTGGAAATAATAATCATGATTGATATTTTAAAGTAAAATAACCAGTAATCTAAGTCAATACAAATATTAACAATATAATGTATTTATTATTCTTTATAATAGTCTTAAAATGACTTTATAACAATTTATTTGGACTAAAAGTCAAAAAGTTGTTATATTTATTAATAACATTGATAAGTTTTATTTTTGAAAAGAATGGCCAGCTCAAAACATCTTTGTTTAGAACTTCATTTAAAAAGATAATATCAATTTGTTGATTTTGAACCAAATTAAAAATATTATAAAGTATCTCTTATAAGTCTTCAAGTTAGATATATAAACATCTATTATATTAAATAACTTTGATAGTAAAAAGCTTTTTATCCTTGATCCAGTTCATGAACTCCCATAAACTATATCTCTTATTAGCAATTTCATTGATTTTTCTGTCAAAAAACTTTTGTTTTATTCTTTTAACTGTTTTTTTTTGAATTTCTTTTAATTGTTCAAACTTTTCAAGTGTCAGTATATATCAAGGTCTTTATAATAATTATCATCTTACCAGGCTTTGAAATGTTTTATAATGTTGACTTTCTTAAAGTATTTATGCTATAGATCATTGACATTTATAACAAGAGAATTAATAGTTTTTTCAAGAATATTGATATTAATAATAAAATCAATCTTGAGATTCTTTATGAAATTTTTTAATTCTTTGATAAATTAGTTTTCCTTTTTGCTATTCTTAATGAGAACACACTTCAATACCTAAACTTGTTTCTTAACTATAGAAATAATAACAGTGATAGATACATAATCTATAATCAGAGAAGAGTCTCCAATCTAGGTGAATATGGTGGATATTAAACTCTATTGATTTAGCACAAAAAAAGACTAAGTCCAGAACAAAATTAGGGTTTTGATCATTGTCAAAATATCTAGTAGGAAAATTTTCAGTAGGTTTAGAAATTTTGAGCTAAAAAAAGTTTGTAATATCAAAAAGAGTGTTCCTATAAGAAGAATAGAATAGAAAACTAGAGTTCTAAAAACAATCCCTCATATTGAAATCACCTATCATAATAAGAACATTGTTTAAGTCAACTTTAGTATTTTTGAGATACTTTAAAACTAACTGAGATGTGTCAAGATCGTTGATGGTGGACTTCATTTATTTTTATTTTCTCTCTTTCATTTTATTTTTCTTTGCCTTTTAATTTCTATTTTTTATTTTTAGAATAACTTGGGTTAGGGGTTATCAGTCACACTGTCACATCAGTCACAAATTGATGGCATAGTCACAAGACTGATCACGAGACTTAGAAGAAGGGAGTAGAAGGTTCTGGAACAAAGTGACATCATACAGCATGGACAACACCTGCTGGCCTTATGTAATACTCATGGTCATTTAGGGTAGGGTGCACAGTAGCTAGCACAGACCATGGGTAGTAGTATATAAGGTAGACTACTTTGTATCAGGAACTCTATCGAGTTCTCTTGTGTCACTCAATACAAAAGTTAGTTCTTTGCTTAAACCTTTGAGCATTGAATCATAACAAGATGAGTCAGAATATACATTAAGTAAAAATTGAATCAAGCTTTGATTAAAGAACAAAATGTATAAAATATCTCTATGATTAAAAATGTCATTACAAAGAGAAAAATAAAGAAATGAAATTTAACTATTAATATAAATAAAAACTCTTGGGGAGTCTCTGGTGTTTGTTAGGTTTTTAAAAAACATGATCTAGTTAGGATGATTAAGAACACTCACTAATTCTTTGCCTTTACAATTGAATGAACTCAGAATAAAGTATATACATATCTAAGATAGCTCCTAAATGAAAATAATATCAAAATCTAAACATATTTTGAGGATGAAATAGATAATAAAACTGTTTTTGCAAATATTTTGAGAAAAAACTTTAATATTCTCAAAAATCATGCCTTAGTACTGCTCATAACTAAGTGAATTGATTTATTCCTGTTTTCATGGATTTCAATTTGTTTTTTGCTGTACTATTCATGATTGAATCTGTGCTTTCAGAATGAACACTAATTAGAGTCTACTTGGTGATTGCCATAACAGTTTAAGCATTTAAATGCATATAGGCATGGTTTGCCTTTTTTTGTTTCAAGTTGGAAAGAATTAACTTTGTTATTTACTTTGCAATACCATCCAAACTTTGATGATGTTCAGTTTTATGTAGACCACTGCACTTGACACATCTTGCTCCTTGAATCCTACATGAGAAAGTTACATAATTCTACCTCCAACAGTTCTTGCACTAGGGTATATCCAGGTTCATATTCATACCTCTGATAGTGATAATATAGCTTCCTACATTAAAACACCAATTAATGAGACCTTTAGCCTTGCTACCACTCTAAATATTCCATATATCTACCTAAACAATGGACATGTTTGATTTAGGTAAAACTTTGATAACACACAGCTTGGAAACGAGTATGACATTGTCAAAGATTTGGTTTTGCTTGATAATTGCTTTGATATTATTAGATAAAAGATGTATAGACAGATTGTTATGAGAATAATATGGGATGCCTATTATTTTCAAATAGGACTTTAATTGAGAAAGGTAAGGAACATCAACACTCATAATATTAATGTATTTAACATTTTTTACATAATTCTTGATTAATTAAAGGTTAGAGGGGGATGTAACTTTGTAGATAACAACTGTGATATCTGATTAGTTAAATTGGATAAAATTAACCAAGACATTAGATTTGGCATTTTTTAAAGTCCTGTTAATATAGATGTGTTAAGAACTTTTCTTTATAAAAGAAATAGGCTTGATAACAGGAGTTGGTTTAAAGTTTTTGAAATACTTAGAAATTTGGTTGACTTCTTTTTAGAACTTAGTGGAAATGGGAGAGAAAATCCTTTCAATACTTGCCAAAACTGATTTACTCTTGTTTGATTTGTTACCACTAGTAATAGATTTCACTTTAGAAGTGAATTTTGCTAAGATTTTTTGTCTTAAAGTATAAGAGTTCTTATTAGTGATTAGAGAGTCCCAGTTTGACTGATAAACTAAGAAAATGAGATTCTAGACCACCTTACCAACATCTTTAATATTGTTAAATTGTTTCAGGTCAATTTGTTTATTGCTAATATATCTAACAACAGAGTTTAAAGAATCCTTAATGTTCTTAACATCAGAATTTGAGAGATCTGTGAAGTGAAATAGAATGGAAGCTTCTATTCTATAATTCAGGTTCAGTAGGAGTATTGGGATCATATAACAATTGGATATTGATAACTTTATCATTAATACATTGTAGTAGAGTGGAGTTGAGGGTAGGTGTATTTTCAATGCCTCATTGCAAACACACTCTATTCTCATAGTTAGTTATCTTATTGACCTGAATTTTTTTAATTTTTGCATAGAATAGTTATAAGCTATCAATTAGGTTTCTAGTTTCACCTTTGTCAGAGATATCATTGAGCTACTCCATTCTGTTGGCATAGTCCACCAATGTCTCACTTAAGAACATTAAAATAGTTTTAGAAGCATTTTTGTTAGAAGTTATAGAATAACTTTTTATATCATCATAGTTGTTGACATTTCTGCCAACAAAATTGTCAATGTCCATTTCTATATTAGGTGGTAGATTTATACTTGAGTGTAAATTTGTAATAGTTGAAGTAAAAAGCAATTTATTTCTAATGTCTTTTAAGAATATTACTATATAAAATAGTAGTATAAGAAAGAGAAAGGATATCTATTTATATTATATTATATGATTACAATTATATATATATATATTTATTAATTAGAAAAATAAATAAAATAAAAAATAAGAATTTAAGTATATTATAATAAGTAATTTATTAAGAAATATAAGTTTATTTATGATAGTAATATAAATAACTACTAATTATAAATCTTTTTATATAATATAATTTTATCATAATAATTATTAGTATAATATTTAACTAATAAATATATACTATAATTTAAAAATTTTAGAATAAATTAATAAAAAAACTTAATAAAATTCTAAATATAAACTAGTTTATATATATATATTTATAAAACTAATATATTATATAATATTCATTACTTCTTTTTTTTTATCATTATCTTATATAGTAACACTTAATAGAGAAATTATAAATAAAAATCTTTTAGTCACTTTTTCAGTTATGTCTTGTTCCAAAGATATTAACAATGATACAGAGAACATCAATATGGGCCTTTCTAGAGGAAGGTCTAATAATTCTAGTATAAACTCTTCCAAAGAGTCATTCATTATATTTAAAGCTTTAACTGACATATATACCACTCACATGGAAATTCAAAGTGAGGATCCAAACTAGGCTAACTAAGCTAACACAGAAATCTTCTATATCCCGGTCTTTTCCCAAGCAGAAGAAGAGAGTAACAATTAAGTCTCAACAAACTTAAATTCTAATAGTCTTACTATATATGTAGATCTTGCTGCTATCTTGTTCTCCAATCAAAATATAAATAGTCTTTCTCCACCTTCATTATCATATGAAGAACTTCAACTGGCCAATAACAACTCATGAAATGGTTGAACTCAACCCATTTCTCTTTTTAGAAGATTGAGTACTTAAGATATAGATATTATGAATATCAAGATATCTTTGGAAAGAATTTCTGATTTTATCACTAATTAGCATATTAAAAATAACAAAGAAGGTAATATTTCTTATTTAAAGAGATTTGGTAAAGTTGTGTTTGAACTTGTTTCATCTATATTCAAAGGAGAATGGGACAACTTACAAGTTAAAAAAGACCAAAAAACATTCTATAACAAAATCAAAGAGAAATTCACTACTTATGTTTCTGTTATCCCCTCAAATAGGAAATCTAATTGTTTTCCCTCCCTAAACCAGTGAAATTCTCCAACATTCCCTCTTCACAAAGCACTGTCAATTAGATCAACAATAGGAAAAACCTTTAAAAATCTCACAACAAATCTGGCAATAGTAAACCTACTAACAACCTTTCTTCTACTGTATGTACTTATGCCCAAGCCTCATCTGCTAATGTTCAGAATATTCTCAAACTCAAGAAGAACTTTCCCAAACTTTCTAACAAAAAGATAAAGGAAATTCACAAGACTGTGAATGTTCCTAAGCTGTGTATCAACATGACCACCAAAGATCTATTACGCAAGCAAATCATCATTTCTATGGGGAGCAATAACTTAAAGAAGTTCTTGTCCTTGTCTGATAAGTATATTGTCAATCTCAATTATGCTCTGAAAGACATCAAATCAGATGTCATCATTGATTTTGTAAGGTTTGACTATAAAAGACTCATTATTGTCTTCAACAAGGTAGTGTCCCCATCTAATATATGTGTTATCAACAATTATGTTAAAAACACTAATAATTTGAACTTCAATGATGTTCAAGATGCTTGACTCCCACAGTCTAAATCTTATCTCAAGATATTAGGTATCCCCTATCTCATCAAAAACATAAACACTCCCATTGACTTAAATGTTTTGGAAGGGATCATCAAAGCTACTCATGTCTTTAATGATATAAAAATCACTTCAAAACCCCATGTCTGCAAGGTTTTGCCTAAGTTGGATATGGTTATTATGTAGATCAATATTTAGAATTCACAGAATGGTTTGTCTGCAAAAAAGATCATTAATTAAAGCTTCAATATAGAAAGTTTCATTGTAACTGTCAGGGGTGCCAATATGAACTCTGGTGTTTTCCAATGTAAAAACTGCTAGAAGTGGGGCCATACAACATTCATGTACTATTTTTAAGAATCTTGATATATCAAGTGTAATAGTCCTCACAAAAATTGTCAATTTGGATAGTGTTGCAAAGCAAATTTCAAGATTAATCCTCCTTGTCTTGAAACCAAGTAGAACAAGCCATGTTCCCACACATTTAAAAGTGTATAAACTATAAAAGGGATCATCAAGTTGATTTCAATACATACCTATTTTGGTACCACTGTTTCAATAAGAAGTAGCATACAAAAAAATACCAGAAACTTCATAAAAGTCAAAATAACTTAACTTACTTAGCCATGAGCAGTGTTCAAGCATGATCTTAGAAAAATCAAGATTTACTCACAAAATATTCATAAGAACAATTCTATTATCAACACTATTCTGAAAACACAATCTTTCTTTGATGTCATTTTCATTCAAGAACCTTTGTGGTCCTCAATAAGATCTATTCCAAGCTCTACTAACTATGAAGGCAATAAGTTAGTAGAAGTTCCTAATCATCCTAACTAGACAACATTTTCTAAGCTTTTTTTATGGAACAGTGACTCTCCAAGAGTCATTACATACATTAATATTCATATTTTCTCTTTGTGTTTTTCTTTTTGTGATGACATTTTTATCACAGAGATATTTCATGTGTCTCTTTTTTCAATTATAGCTCTATTTTCTGTTTGATTAGCATTTATTCTGATTCTTCTCAATTGGCTTTAAAGTATCTTAAGAATACTGAAGTCAATCTATCTAATATTCTCATTATGACTGGGAATTTTAATATCAGAGATAGTTTATGGGATCCCAATTTTCCACATCACTCTTCTCATAGTGATATTTTTTTTGAAATTGCTGATTTTTTCAAATTGAATTATCTAAGCCTGTTGAATTTTCTTCTATAAGATTCACTAACAACACTTGGGATTCAAACTCGGTTTTAGATCTTATTTTCTTATGTCCTAACTCTCAAGAATTTGACTATCATTGTAATCACTCTAACTGGAGACTTACTTCCAATCATGTGCTAATCTCTGTTGATATCTCTATTGCTGAGGAACACATACAAACTAAGAAATGATCCTTGATCAAGAATATGTTATGAACTTAAGTCTTTAGAGTTAGACGAAAAAACAAACTCTTGTATTGGAGTAAACACAAGAGAACTCAATAAAGAGCCCTTTACAAAGTAGTCTACTTTATATACCTATTTAGATAGTCCATGCTAGCTACTATACACCCTATCCTAAACAACCATGTGTTAGACATAAGGTCAGCATGTGATATACATGTTGTATGACATCACTTTTTCTAGAACCTTCTATCTCTTTCCTTTATATCTCATGATCTGTGACTGTTACTGTGACAGATCATCACTCTAACCCTAACCCTAGAGTTCTAAAAATATAAAATGAAAATAGAGAAGAAAATAAAGTGAAATTGAAGTCCATCATTTTTAAATCTAACAGAATAGCAAGGAGAAATCTCACTTTATTAAATACAAACATTTTTTGTAGCTATAACATTGTATCTACACTTTTTACAAATTTTGGACTTGCTGTAGAACATAGAAAAACTAAAGTGTTTCACTTTTCTAAATCCTGAGGAAATTTTGATTCTCTTCTTTTGAATCTTATCTCACTTGGAAACTCTGTCTTCCTTCCTAAAGATATCTGGTGATATTTCAGACAATACATTGACTTCTATTCCAACAAAGTGATTTTTACTATCAAATACATGAAAATACTAAGCAATTCGAATAGAAGCCTTAACTCTCTTCAAAAGAGACAACTTTATAGGTTTTGTGTACTATCCATAACACTTTATAGATTCCAACTGTAGTATTATAACAAAGTGCCACTCAATTACCTCCTCAAAATACTCAGAAAAATACAATGAAGAGCTGTCTTATAAATATTAGGTGCTTTTCAGACATCGTTTACAGGAGAAATTAAGGCTATTTTGGGCCTCCTTTCCATCTATCTTCATATTGTACAACTGATTTCATTCAAGAGGTTTTTCCCTTTCTCACAACCATATTGTCAAGAACGAAAGAAGTAGACTTAACATTTTCTTATTTTCTTTCTCATTTTTATTTTATTTTCAATTTATTTTCCTTTATTCTATTTTTAGAACTAGTGTTAGAGTTAAAGTGACAAGATCATGCTGTCACATAGCAAGTCACATCAGATGACATAGTCACAAAGTCACATGACATATGGAAGGATGTAGAAGGTTCTAGAAGAATGATGTCATACAACATGTGAAATACATGTTGACCTTAAGGCATACACATGGTCATTTAGGATAGGCTAGAAATAGCTCGCATGAACCATTAGGTATTTCTATATAAGGTAGACAATTCTATACAGAGTTCTCTATCAAGTTCTCTTGTGTTAATCCAATACAAGATTCTTTTCATTAACCAACCCTAAGGTCTTTGATTTGTAACACATATCATCAAATTGATTCTTTCTTCTGACAAACCCATTAATCATTATCTCCATGATCTGTCTCTCAAAACTCTAACTTTCAAGCAAAGACTTTATCTAAATAGTCTTCTTATCAACATGGACAATAAGAAGAATAAATTCCTTTCTGAACACCATCTTATTGACTTGTTTCCCAATAGATTTTCTTTCCATCTGTGGAAGAAAAACATTAAGAATCCTATTTATTATACTATAAACATCACTTTTACCAAAGTGGAGCTATTTGCCATTCACTGTAGTATTAATCAATTTGTTAGATTCCTCCAAGTCAAGAAGATTATTATCATCGCAGATTCTTTGCATATTGCTAAGAGTATTTTTGATTTATTGATGTATTCTTATCAAATTCACTCTACTACTATCTCTTATAAGTTTAAAAAGTTCTTCATGTGAAGCAATGACAATCATATTGAATTCTGAGATTGTTCTAGCAAACTCAACTAGCCATTTTATTCGTGAGTTGATAAAGATACTAAAAGCTTCAATTCATCTCTAAATTTCCCAAACAAATCATCTTGGAACTTTTGCAGAAAATACAATTTTGATTCTATTATTACTCAATGGAGAATGCTCTTTCAGACATTAGATTTTAAAGAAAGAAATTTCTTAGAACTACTCAACAATAATCTAAATTTTATTAAACTGTCAGCTATCAGAAAAAAACTATAACTTTAACAATTTGATCTTTCTAACTCATTGTGTACTAAAAGTACTAGATGAATATTATTCATAGAATCTAAACAACATATCCTACATGAGTATAAAAGAACTTACTTTATATTATTAACAGTAATGTCTTTTTCTTTGGAAAAAGACATTATTATATTATCTTGCACATAGTTTATTTAATTTTAATTTTTCTTTTATTTCTTTTTCTCTTTTTTTTTCTTTATTCTATTTTTCTTCTTTTATTATTTTTGTTTGCATTTATTTAGTTATAAAGTAGATATCACATTTTGTTTTTTTTTTTTAATTTAACAATTTTTTTAATAAAGTACAATAGCAGTTTGTGCTTTTAGGAGAAATTATGTTTGAAGTATTAATAATTTAATTTTTTTTTTAAATTTTTTCAACATAAAAAAGATTGGAAAAGGGTC